>CAJDUB010000022.1_pt2 | contig 13183 bp, 12 predicted proteins | sample 7390251 | NCBI WGS metagenome assembly CAJDUB01 (sample SAMEA7055665, study PRJEB34461) | soil metagenome | biome: terrestrial ecosystem; feature: Peninsula; material: soil | place: Antarctica | collected 2016
GTTTAGTACAGCCCTCGATTTCTATTCGATACTATACGATCTGGCAACTTCTGCTGGCCAGAGATACCTTGCAAGTCCCAGCTATGATACCTCAACCGTTATCAGAGACTCTAAAAGCCGCAGGATTGAGACTGTGTGTAAATATATTGAAGAGAATTATATGAAAGATATCAGCCTTGGAGAAGTGGCAAAATTGGTTGCCATGTCAGAATCTTCTTTTAGTCATTTCTTCACAAAAAGGACCAACCGGAGTTTTCTTTCATACCTTAGTGATGTCCGCATCGGACATGCTACAAAATTATTGTTGGAAACCACAAGCAGTATTGCGGAGATTTCGTATTTATGCGGGTTTTCTAATATTTCGAATTTCAACCGGATTTTCAAAAAGATAAAAGGACAGACTCCAAGCGTATACAGGACATCTATTCAGCAGATTCTCACAAAGTTCTAATTCAGTTTTTTGAGTGAAAATCCACTGTTTTTAAATTAAAGTGCTGTGGGTCAATTTGAACTATTAATACAAATGGTTCATAGTTCACGCCAAAACGAATTTGAAAATATGGGTATGGATTATGGCCAGTGTTGCCGACAAGACCTTCTATTCCCTTGCATATCCTATACATGCAACACTTAGTTTAACTCCTTCAAGAGCCAGCAGGATATGAGCTGCAGATTCGAGTGTGGCACCTGTGGTTATTACATCATCAACCAAAAGTATATGGGTATTGAGGAGTTTTTCAGGCGCTGTTACTTCAAATATCTCTTTTACATTTTCCCACCGGGCAAAGCGCGATTTCCTCGTTTGCGTGGCTGTATCAACAGTACGGATAAAAGAGGTGGTGTCCATTTCGATATTCATAGCTTTAGCAAGACCGATTGCAATTTGTTCGCTTTGGTTGTAGCCTCGCTTCCGTTGTTTGTCAGGATGTAAAGGTACCGGAATTACTTTAGCGACATCTTTAAAACTCTCAGCTTTTATCAAATCAGCTCCAAGTATTTTGCCCAGGTGAATTCCCACATCCAACCGTCCTTTATATTTAAGCTGGTGTATCAGGTGTTGTACCTTGCTTTTTTTCTGAAAAGTATAAAGTGCTGCCGTATTCGCTAATTGTGCCCTGCCCCAGAATACTTTATCCAACGGGCTTTCTTCCAGAAGGTGATAATTTGTTTTGGGCAGGTGGTACAGGCAATAGGTGCAGATAATTTCCTCGTGTTTAAACAGCGAATTGCCACAGGCAGCGCAAACATTGGGATACAATAAGGATATAAAATCTTCGATAAAGCCGGGAATTTTCATATATATAAATTGATGATCAAAGATAAGAGAATAGTTTCGGAATTAGATCATTCAAAAAGATGATATTATATTGGAAATTAAAAGTTGTTCTTCCAATCCTATCTTTTATATCAAACAATGATCGAATATCTTACATTAGTAATGTAAATATGTTTCCATTAGCAATATATAATGAAGATACTTCTCAGTTTTTAAACCATAAAAAAACCGCCAGAAGTCTTACTTCAGGCGGTTTTTAGTTTTCAGAAATCTGGTTTCAATTAAAGTATCTCCAACAACTCAACTTCGAAAATAAGAGTTGCATTTGGACCAATGGTTTTGCCTGCACCCTGCGCTCCGTAAGCCAAATTTGAAGGAATAAAGAATTTATATTTTGCGCCTTTTGACATTAGCTGCAGTCCTTCGACCCAACCGGAGATAACCTGTGTTACACCAAATGTAGCAGGTTCGCCGCGGTCTACTGAACTGTCGAATACAGTGCCATCAATCAAAGTACCTGTATAATGCACTTTTACCTGGTTTTTTGCGGTAGCTTTTGCTCCTGTTCCTTCAGTAATAACTGAATACTGCAGTCCGCTTGGTAATGTAACCACACCAGGTTTGGTTTTGTTTTCGGTCAGGAATGCTTTCCCGTCTTCACTGTTGTTGCCTTCGGCTTGTTTCTGCATACCTTCGAAAAAATCGTTTAGTATTTTGTTTACCTCATCGGGCGACATGCCAATTTCCTCGTTGTTTAAAATAGCGTTCAGACCCTTTGTGAAATGCTCAATATCAAGTGCTTCAACACCTGAATTTTTTAAATTGCTTGCAATGCTTAAGCCTAAAGCGTAGCTGATGTCTTTCATAAATTGTGTTTTTATCTTTTAAGGCCGCAAAGGTACAGATTTTAAACTAAAGGGTATTTATTTATAAACCGGATTTCTGGAAAGGAGATATAGATTGAGCTGGTATTTCTACGTTTCAATGAGATAAATTTAGCTGTATAAAAAAATAGTATGATTTTTCAATTATCGATCAGGGTAAAATGTAAGATGTGTGTATATATTGTATAAAGTAGTATTATCAACAATCAAATTTAAACTTTACTGATATGAAAAAACCAGTTTACTATTTACTTTTTGCCTTTGTCTCACTAGGCACAGGCATTTTACTTTCCGGTTCGGAACCTGTAAATTATGGCGAATATTCGCCTGTTTACATGGAACGTTCGGAAATGGAGAATGCGGTTAAAATGGAAGCTGCACAGGCGCTTCGCGTTACAGGGAAAATATACTTGTATGGACAGTATATTCTTGTAAATGAAAAATACAAAGGAATTCATGTAATTGACAACAGCAATCCGGCATCGCCCCAAAACATTGCATTCCTTCATATTGACGGTTGTATTGATATGGCCATGAAGGATAATGTGCTGTATGCCGATAATGCCATCGACCTGATTGCATTGAAAACTACCGACGATTTTGCAAGTGTTCAGGTTACGGAAAGGATGAAAAACATTTTTCCTGAAACCGAATCGCCCGACAGAGGCTGGTCAACTTTTTATATTAACAAGTTCAGGCCTGCAAATGGAATCCTTGTAGCCTGGAAAAAGAAACGCTAAAGAAAATATACTATGAAATAGCCATGATTGGAATAAATCACCAATCGAAGATGAAATTATGATCAATCTGGCGTATTCCATCTGACCTTTTAAAAACAAATTAATAACAGATGAAAAAAATTAAAATATATCTGATGATGGCAGTTATTCCGCTGATAATAACTGCATGCTCTATGAGCGAAAAGAGTGACTCCGATACCTTTGGTGGTAATATTTCAGGAAAAGGCGGATCGCTGGCGCGGTTTACCATTTCAGGGAATTATCTTTATACAGTTGATCAATACTCTTTACACACTATAAGTCTTACAAATGCCGAACGCCCGGTAAGGGTTTCGGATAAATCATTGGGGATTTATACTGAAACGATTTATCCCTATCAAAATACATTGCTGCTTGGAACCGAAACCGGGATGTTTGTGTACGATCTCACAAATCCTGCAAATCCTCAGTATCTCACTTTTTTTCAGCATATACGTTCGTGCGACCCGGTAGTGGCACAGGATAATTTTGCCTACGTTACACTTAACACAAGCAACCGGCGATGTTTCAATGGCACCAATGAGTTGCAGATCCTGGATATAAAAAACCTGAATTCGCCGCAACTGGTAAAAACTATGAACCTTGCTACTCCTCTCGGTCTTGATATTGATAACGACACGCTATATGTCTGTGACCAGGGGCTGAAAGTGTATGATATTAAAGATAAACAAAACCCGGTTCAGCTCAATTACTTCAGTGATATTCAGGCACAGGACGTAATTCATATGCCGGGCAGGCTTATCGTTATCGGAATCGATGGTCTGCATCAATATATGCAAACTGCCTCCGGATTAAAGAAAATCAGTACTATTAACATACAACTATAATTAAAAAATCATGAAAAGAATCTATTTTACTTTCGCACTGATAGTACTAATGTTTACCTATGCTTATGCGCAGGAACAGGAAGCTTTTTTACCGCACACCGGTATTGGATTTGTGCCTCAATATGCCATTTCTGGTGGATTGCGCTTTGATATTGATAAAAGTATTTCGAAAACGTCGAATCAATGGCTCATCATTTCACCCCAGTTTTTTGTGTTATCAGGTATGAAGTTTAATCATGATATTAAACAGTTAACCGGCTTAGGACTTGATTTAAAACATAGAATATACCTGAAACCGAACAGTATAAAACCTCTTGGATTTTATGCTGAATATGGTGTAGTGTGCCAGTACTTTTCAATTACTGATAACCGTCAGTATACGGATTCCTATTCCGACAACGGAGTAGGTTATTACGAGGTTGTTAATGGTGAGGTGCACTCAAATCTCTACAAATTCGGAGGAAATTTCCACCTGGGATACCAGTGGCTGGTTAGTGACAAAATATTTTTCGATGTTTATTCCGGCGCCGGAATACGCCTGAGCCACAACAGCAATCTCAAAGGGTTGGATGCCTGGTACAACAATTCCTGGATTGATTATGGATATTCAGGCACCTTGCTGGATGGAGGGTTCAGGGTAGGATTTTATTTCTAAAATACCCTGATCCGATTAAAAAGGAAACTGGCAACCCGTAATTTCTATATCGGGTTATTGCCTTCCTTCTTATTGCTTATTTTTTCTTTTCCCAATAGAAGTTCAATGGATTTTTGGGCAAATTTTTCGGTAAATCCGGAAGCAAAAGCTATGGCAAAATAGTCGAGTGGTTGCGAAATTGTGAAACTGAAGAGCTTGATGCTTTCGGCCACAGAAGAGCGCAGCACCAGGAAGATGAAAACCGAAAATCCGGCGCCAATAAATATTTTACTCATTGTAACTACCTGACTGCTGTTCAATTCGCTGATGCGTGGCGAGTTCGATAACGTTCGTGTTGAAACAATAGCACTGGTAAGAGCACCCAGGAGTCCAAAAAGCAGAACACCTATAATATAGCCTGTAAAGCTGAGATCCCAGGGATACCCACTTCCCATGTTATGAATGATTATGACAAAAAACAGCACTATTCCTGAAATTACAAGGAAAAGCAAGCGGGAAAGCAGCCAGAAAAGATTTCGCGAAAGCCTGTTGAGATAAAACTGGTTGTCGTAAGCTTCATCCTTCAGCTCCATGGCATGTATAAGTGTTTCTATTTCTGGCGGTTTAGTTTCACCTTCGGTCTGTTTACCAAGCAGATTGTTAATAGCTTCCCTGCGCCACTCATTCATTTTTTCGATCTCACGGCGCAGTGATGTGGCCTGGGCTATCCGTTCAGGATCCTTCATGCCAAAAACTACCATGCGTTTGGCAGCATGAAAGCTTTTCCAGGCTTCATCAATCTTGTTTACTTTCAGGAATTTCTCAGCATCATGAACTAGTTTCTGTGCCTGGGTTGCCCATTGAGTATCGGAGGCATTCAAATCGATAATACGCTTTTCGAGTTGAGGCTTATAGCACGACAACTCACCAGCCAGTCGCGAATAACGCGGAGAATATTCCAGCGTTGTTATTTGGGTTAGTAAAATCTCAAATCGTGGCCACATGTTTACTGATATTAGTTGAAAACTTAGAAAATAAACAAGATTACCTTTTTAGAACCAGGTAAAAAATCTGCATAAGAAAAGATTAAAGAACTGAAATTACGGATGTTTCTATTTAAAACACACAATTTGAATTTGTAAACAGTGAAAGTCAAGTAATGTTTGAAATACTTTAAAACGGGCATATATTTGTATCCTGACATTTTTTATCAGATTTTTCGTTTGACTTTAATCCCGTTGATTCAAATTGTACTGTTCCCATGACTTTTAACGAACTTATCCTTGCCCGCCAAAGTGTTCGCCGCTATGCTGCAACACGGGTTGAACCCGAAAAGATAACCAAATGCCTCGAAGCTGCACGCCTGGCGCCTTCAGCCAGCAACTCACAACCTTGGAGTTTTGTTGTAGTTGATCAGGAACCGCTACGGACGGAAGTGGCAAAGGCAACATTCAGCGATATTAAGCTTATAAACAAATTCGCTTTGCAGGCTCCTGTATTGATAGTTATTGTAATGGAAAAGGCGAAACTGATTACACGCCTTGCCATGATGGTTAAAAAAAAGGAATGGCCTCTGATAGATATTGGCATTGCGGCTGAACATTTCTGTCTTCAGGCAGCCGAACTTGGACTGGGAACCTGCATGATAGGATGGTTTGAAGAGGAAAAGATTAAAAAGCTATTGAAAATCCCTTCGGATAAATCCATCGGGTTGATCATCAGCCTTGGGTATGCTATTGAAGGATACCCGCTAAGGACTAAAATACGGAAACCGATGGAGGAAATTGTAAAGTATAACGAGTATTGATTTTGACGTTATAGATACAACTTTCAAAACCCGAATTTAAACTAAAATTGGAGAATTTAGTTTTTAAAGAGTTCAGAATCCCGGATCTGGCTTTGATTTTTATAGGGAAGGCATTGGAATCAGAAGCATAGGGTAAGAATTTAACAAATTATTCCATAACCAGAATCTTTATTGTACTTTTCATATCCCAAATATCTAATTTCCCTCTATCTTTGACCCGCTAACCCCAAACAAACAATTCACTACTTTATGAAAAAATTATTACTCTTCCTGGCATTGCCATTGATACTTCTGGCTTCCGGGTGCAACAAACCAACAGGATCAGCTATGGAAACAAAACCGGCTTTTATTAACCAGACTACGCTGGACAAAACAATTAAGCAACTTACCGATTCGATCGGTGAAGCTTCAAAAGTGCGAATTGAACGCGGTGTAAAACAGGTTGCTTCACTGTGGGAAAAACAGGATGGCGACCAGGAAGCATTTACCGCTTTTTGTACCGGAAATTTTTTAGCCGATACCGTAAAACTCAATGTTTTGTTTGCCAAACTACAGCGTAGTTTCGAGGTGCTTTATGGCAATTTCAATAAAATGGGCATGGATTTACGTGTGCCTGTTGATTTGAGCGGCGAGGAGTTGACACCTATCGACGAAATGTTTGCTAGCTTTTCGCCATCATCGCATCTTACCGATGATCTTTTTGGCAACAAGATTGCCTTTATTACTATGCTGAACTTTCCGTTTTACACATTGACTGAAAAGTCCGATTTAGGTAAAATATGGTCACGCCGCGATTGGGCATATGCACGTATGGGAGATGCCTTTACTTCACGGGTACCGGCCGAACTGAATCAAAAGTTAAGCGATGCCTTTGCAAAATCGGATATGTATATTTCGGAATACAATATTATGATGGATAAGCTGGTGGATGCATCCGGCAAAGCGTATTTCCCGGAAGGTATGAAACTGATCACCCACTGGGGATTACGCGATGAACTAAAATCGCATTACGGTCAGGCCGATGGATTGCCAAAACAGAAAATGATTTATTCGGTGATGAAACGCATTATCGACCAGAGTATCCCGGAAATGGTGATCAACAATGCTGAATACCAGTGGAATCCAACCGACAATAAAGTGATAAAAGATGGTAAGGAAGTTACTGCCACTGCTGAGCCCAACCGCCGTTACGAAATGCTGCTCAATAACTTTAAGGCTATTCATGCTACCGATTCATATTACCCGGCTCTTCCTACTTATAGCCAGCGCGCTTTCGAACTCAATATGGAAATCCCGGAACAGGATGTGCAGAAACTTTTTGTTTCGCTGATCACTTCGCCCGAGATAAAGGAAGTTGCCGCGCTGATCAGCAAAAGGCTAGGCCGTAACCTTGAGCCTTTCGATATCTGGTACGACGGATTCAAAGCACGAAGTGGGCTAAATGAAGATGCGCTCACAGCAAAAACTCAAGCCTTGTATCCGAACCCGGCAGCTTTTGAAAAGGATATGCCAAATATGCTTCGCAAACTGGGTTGGAGTCCGGAAAGGGCCGCATACATTGCTTCCAAAATCCAGGTTGATCCGGCCCGTGGCTCAGGACATGCTGCCGGTGCAGCCATGAAAGGTGATAAAGCCCGCCTGCGCACCCGTATGGCTGATAAAGGCATGAATTATAAAGGTTATAACATAGCTGTTCACGAATTCGGGCACAACGTGGAGCAAACCGTGGACCTTTATGATATTGATTACTATATGCTACAAGGCGTTCCGAACACGGCATACACCGAAGCACTGGCTTTTCTTTTCCAGAAACGCGATCTCGATTTGCTTGGGATTAAAGATAACAATCCGGATAAGGAGCACCTGGCATCGCTCGACGCCATATGGTCGTGTTACGAAATTATGGGTGTTTCACTGCTCGATATGCAGGTATGGGATTGGTTATATGCCAACCCAAATGCTACGCCTGCACAATTAAAAGATGCAGTGATAAGCCTTTCGAAAGAAGTGTGGAACAAGTATTATGCGCCGGTATTTGGCAGCAAGGACGAAACTGTTCTGGCCATCTACTCGCACATGATCGATAATCCGTTGTACCTGCCAAATTATCCTATCGGGCAACTGGTAGAATTCCAGATAGACGGCTTTATAAAAGGAAAGAATTTTGCCTCCGAAGTGGATCGTATCTTTACCCAGGGACGTTTAACACCACAAGCCTGGATGGAGGAAGCTGTCGGTAAGCCTATCACAATAGAACCCTTGCTGAAATCCGTAGATGAAGCACTTAAGGTGATAAAATAGATTTCTCTTATTGGGAAAAAGGACTAATCCGGTATTTTACCAGGTTAGTCCTTTTCCCTTTTTCTTCATTTCTCCCGTTCACTCTTCTTTCCCGTTGTCCTTATATTTTAATGAAACGTTTGGTGAAATTTTTTCCATCAATTGTTATTTTTAAAAGATAAACTCCCGGCGTGTATGTCGAAATATTTAGAATTTTAACCCATTCGCCTGATGAACGGAAAACCGGTTTTACATTTTCAAGTATCAACCCCTGTTGATTGATAATAGTAATTCCAATAGTGCTTTTCGCAGAAGACCGGAATTCAACGTTCATATTATCAACAACAGGATTTGGGTAAATTCTGATAGTATTTTCAAGTGCATTTTCAGCAATGCCGTATGTTTCATCACAATTACCCGGCATATTTGAATCAAGCCAACTGAGCCGGTTGTGCATCCAGGTTTTGAGTGCATTTATTTCACCGGAATAAGTGGCCGGATAAGGCGAGGGATTTGGCCACACATAAATGCCTAATATAGGCCATTGCACGAAGTTTCGTTGCTGGGCTTCCATCAGTTGCCCTGAAATACTGTCAATATAATTATCGAACCACGCATTGCTGAGTATATTTTTCCTGAGACTTTGCCAGCGGCAGGCCAGGTTATTTACGTACCGTGGATCCTCCAGAAGTCGGCTCCACCAGAAAGGCACCTGCCAATAATCATCCGGACAAGGAAACTGGTAGGCCCAGCCGGTAAAAATATCACCTTCGCAATAGTCGGCGTTGTGCCAGGCAATGTCATAATCCCAAACCGGGCCCATGCAGATTTTCCCTCCCCGGCTGTCAAGGTCTTTATTTAGAAGAGTACTCAGACGGTATCCATCCACATTTTTACTCAGTTCATTTACCAGGAAGTAGTCAATAAATGTTTTTTCATCAGCATATTTGCGGAATCCTGAATTTATGTCACTAAAATTTTCGTTTTTGAGAACAGTCTCAAAATCATATACATAATTTTTTATATATGCAATCTGTTGTGAAGTTATATCTTTCATTTTCGGGTATTCGTACTGGAAATATATAGTTTGCCCGCTATTGTGTTCGGATGGGAGATAGGAAGATATCCAGCCCTCTCCGCCTGAACCTGTTTGTTTGTCTATTTTTATGATATACCCGCCTGTCAGATTATCTCCGGAATTTTCATTCGGGTCGAGTTTTGCAATATCTAACCGGTTTTTGTCCCTTTTAATTTTTTCGGAGAAAATATAAATGCCCAGGTATTGACCATTCATGATCAATTCAACAAAATGATAGCGGGTTGCATAATATCCCATGTTTTGCCAAACCTGGTAAGCCATTGCATTCCGCATTAGTGTCTTATCAGTATAGTTGGCATTGAGTATCCAGTCGTTTTCGGCAGGCATTCCCAGGAAACTTACGTCCATGCTGTTTCCAAGTGCATCCCGGCTTTCGAAACCGTAACTCTTTTTAGGAAATGACTGTGAACTGGATCCGCGAATTTCTATTCCAATATAACCATCAAATTCAGGAATATCTGTGAGGGAATTACGTTGTCCGGCTCCCTTGTTATAAATTTTTAAACCAGCCTTAATTTTAGGGTCATCCGGAATAGCCGAACCATAAGTATCAATCACTACTACAGGCAGATCGGAAGATGTAAATTCTCCGGGAACTTTGATATTAATTTCATGTGTAGTATATGCAGAAGTTTCAGAAGTAGAAATTCTTTTTGCAGTTACAGCAGGTGTTTGCGCGTATGACAACCATGAAGAGGTTGAAAATAAAATAAACAGGTAGAATATTCGCATATGTGCTTTTGTGTAAATTGAATTATTCTTTAGCATACATAGTTACAACACTATCGGTACGATTTTATCTGTTTTATTAACTAGAAACTGGTTCGTTAACTATATAGAAATCTTTTAATACTCCGTTTTGGTGTTTTTTCAAATTCGGTATCAACTACCTGAAAACGTGATATCTGCATATAGTTAGGAACTTCACGGTTAAGTTGTTTGCAATAGGTGCCCATAATTGTTTCCAGCGAATGTTCCTTCATTTTTTTTGCATCTACCATTTCCATATCGGGATAAATAAGAGCAACCAAACCCTCTTTGCGGTCTACTACTATGGATTCCTGAACTAGAGGGAAGGCATTTATACGGGCTTCAATTTCTTCAGGATAAATATTCTGTCCCGAAGCTCCCAATATCATGCTTTTGCTGCGTCCTTTTATATATAAAAAGCCATCACTATCCATAGTTCCCAGGTCGCCGGTGTGCAACCAGCCATCCTTGTCAAGGATTTCACTGGTTGCTTTTTTATTTTTATAATAGCCTTTCATTACGTTTTCACCGCGCACCAAAATTTCGCCTACCACATTTTCAGGATCAGGGGAATCAATACGCATTTCGAGCTGGTCTACAACCCGGCCGGCCGAGTTGAAACGTGCTTCGCGCCAGCCTGCGTAACTGATTAACGGACCACATTCGGTCATACCATAGCCAATAGTAAAAGGGAAGCCAGCTTTGCGGAATACTTCCTGAACTTCTTCGTTTATGGCGGCTCCTCCAACAACTATTTCGTGGAAATTACCGCCAAAACTCTCAGTAAGTTTGGTTTTTATTTTCCCAAGGATAACGCTGTCCATAAAAGGTATCTTCATTAAAAGCTTAACCTTGGTTTGCTCCAGTACGGGTTTGATCTGTTTCTTAAATATTTTTTCAATAATCAATGGAACCGAAAGAATAAGCCTTGGTCGGATTTCGGCAAACGCTTTCAGCAGCAACTGAGGAGTAGGCATCTTTCCCAGGAAAGTGATATGGCAACCTGAAGTGAAAGGGTAAAGAAACTCTATAGCACAACCGTAAGCATGGGCAAGCGGCAGGAAACTGAGAATATGATCGCCAGGAACCAAAGGCATATTGGCGCGTGAATAAACCATATTTCCGGTAATGTTGTTATGGGTAAGCATAACACCTTTTGAAAAACCGGTAGTTCCCGAAGTATAAATTATGGCAAATAGTGCGGTATTGGGAATGATTCGTTTTGGTAACTTCTCTTTAGTGAAATCATTTTTAAGTAGGCTCTGAAATTTGTTAATATGCTCGCAGGCATTTTTAGCATGTGTGTACAAAGGCGAAAAATCATCAAGCGAGATTACCGCTTTGAGATTAGGCAGATTATCTTCGTCAAGTACATCCCAGTTAGTATTATTGGCAAACAGCAATACACTGTCGGAATGGTTAATGATATGCTGCACATCGTTAGGTGTAAAGTTGGGAAGTATAGGAACCACCACAGCGCCGTAGGTTACAATTGCCTGGTAGGCAATGGCCCATTCACCACAGTTTTTACCGATAAGAGCAACTTTTTCGCCCTTTTTTAGTCCGCATTTTGCAAAAAGCTTATGCATATAGTAAATGCTCCGCCCAACTTCAGCATAGGTATAACTATGAGATTCATAATTGGTAAACGCGGTACGATCCCAGTTTTCGAGTATACTGTTCCATATAAACTGCGTGTAGTTTTCCTTTAACATAATTATGGACTTTAAAAAATGTCTAATTTAAAGATAAAAACTCTTTGGTTGTTTTAGTTTATGTATAAATATTTTATTCTTCAAACCATGAACTCCGGATTCAAATCTCAAACTCCGGGCCCAGCTGCTATAATCAGGATTCCAGGTCAATGGATCTAATATCATTAAAGTATCATTTTCTGTATTCCTGCAATTTGAAACGAATATTCCGGATCTGGATTTAAAAAAGAAGATCAGGCTAATTCTGTTTTTAATAAAGGTTTCGCTACGAAACTTTTAAGCCGAAGCTGAGTATCACCCTGTAGAAGAATAACAAAACAACTGCAACTATAACAATACTCCATTTGAAATAGTTTCGTTGAATAACCCCCGACTCATGAATATTATCAAATTGGATTGAATTGTATAGAAATAGGGAAGGAATCATGATCAACCCCGGAGTTATTGTTTTCAGAATCAGCGGGATGTAATAATTAGGCAGTGTGATCAGGAATAATATGAGTATTCCTGTTAACCAGGGAAGTATAACCTGACCCAAAATAAAGAAAAGTCGGTATTCAGGTTTTATCAATGTAACCGATCCTGACGAAAGCAGAAATAATGGTGTAACAATCCGGCCAATTATGATCAGCATCACAACGGAAATAGCAGTAAATATAATTTCCTCGGTATCGAACATATGACTCATAAACAGCCAGGCGGAAGTATAAATAAACTCAGTACGGGTAAATACACCTGCAATATACGCCCCGAAAAACATATTGGCTCCCGCGATGAAACCCCACAGATAAAACAGCTTAAATCTTTTTGCAACAGGATTTTCAGTGAAATATAATCTTAGAAATACGAAAGCAAGCATTAGTGAAATAAGAGGCCCCATGGCAAAAATCACTATCAGCGCCTGCCGTGTATATAAGGGCGAAAAAGTGTAAAGCGGAAACTTCAATTGGTAGTAATACCATATAATAGGGATATTGTATGAAGAAGCAACCAGAATGGTAATAGCCTGGTAAAGAATATATATCAGCATAAATGCCAGGATAAAATATGCCGTGGAATGTAAATAGGCAAATCCCAGTTTTTTACGTAGATCGGGCGTAGTTATGAGCACCCTGAAATTTTCGAAAAATTG
>CAJDUB010000082.1_pt1 | contig 12936 bp, 11 predicted proteins | sample 7390251 | NCBI WGS metagenome assembly CAJDUB01 (sample SAMEA7055665, study PRJEB34461) | soil metagenome | biome: terrestrial ecosystem; feature: Peninsula; material: soil | place: Antarctica | collected 2016
CGAATTCATTGTTACAACATTCGAAGGAATTGCCTGCGGCTCTACTATTTTAGCCGAATCTAATTCTCTTAGTAATTCTTCAGCTTCAGAATTACTAATCGATTTAAACTGTTTTGCATCATTTATGCACTTTTTAATACGTGCATAGTCAAGTCGGTTTACTATTATTTTGCTCATAGTTACAATTTTTAGAAATTACTTTAAAGTTTGAAATCATTAAATCACACAAAAAATGTCAGATGTAGTTATTCCGGAATCCGCAAAGTTTTTTTTTATCCTATTATTCAGTTATTTGTACACCTCTTGTTGTGTAAGATATTCCTTGTTGTCCGTATGTTGAAATCATAACAGCCTCGAATAAAGGTGGATTATTACGATTTTTCACAGCCCAATCAAAAATGAAATTTGCACCAGAACCACCCTCTTTATCTTCTTCTGTAATTATTATTTCAATAGTTTCCAGGGGTTTTAAAAAAATTGGCTTTTTGATATATTGCCGAATTTTATCGCCTTCTGTATTATAATAGTCTGCGCTCAAAATGTAAATAGAGTCAGTCATTGATACATTGCGTATGCTTGCTGTAATAGTAAGGTCAAAAGTTCTTTGTTCGTGGATATGATAAATATGCGAATAAACCGGTAAGTATGTTTTACCTTGAACAAAATTTTCAAAAGTTTTTACTTCTGAAATTCTTTTCTCCCAATCTAACTTTTTGACATAGTAATTTTCTTTTTTTCCTTCACAAGAAGTAAAAATTAAAAGTATCAATATTAATCTTAAAATATTTTTCATTTCACTATTATTATTGTCTGTACAAATTTACATTTTATTCTTAATATTTTGAGGTCGAGCCATTAACTTCTTTCGTCAAACTTGATTCTGGGATTTTGATACAAGATGTAATATTATCTTTAATCAAAGTATTTTCAATTTTGAATGTTTTATTTTCCATGGGATTATTATAAAAATCATCATTGATTGTATCATCTTCCGGTTTTTTGAGTTTTATATAATAATTTATTGCAATACAACAATTTTCAGGAACTCATGTTGGTTCAGATTGAAAATCCACACCATTCGATATCTGCTTCCCATCTCAAATATACTCCTATTCTCAATCACACAATTTATTTATTCAAATAAGTATTAAAGCCCGGGCACCACCCTTCAAGGTGCCCGGGCTTATTCCCATCTTACTGGTATTTCTCCTTCTGGAAACCGCACTCGCTCAGTTAGTAAATAGTCAGGGCTTCACTTGAGTGAAACCCTGATTATGCACACAAGCCCTTTAACTCATTTTCTGGGGTTTTATCATACGTTCGGGCGAAAGGATTTCATCCAGTTCCTTTTTTGAAAGCAATCCTTTTTCAATACAAAGATCATATACACCTCTGTTGGTTTCAAGCGCTTCTTTGGCCAATGCCGAACAGGCTTCGTAACCCAACATTGGAACCAGGGCCGTTACTATGCCAATGCTGTTCTGAACAAGTTGCAGACAATGTTCCTTATTGGCCGTAATGCCATCAATACACCGGTATTTTAATGTAAGCATACCACTTTTTAACATCTCAACCGATTCAAAAATGCTTTGCACAATCACAGGTTCCATTACGTTTAATTCCAATTGTCCGGCTTCGGCGGCAAGGGTAACTGTAAGGTCGTTACCTATTACTTTAAAGGCAATTTGGTTAACAACCTCGGGAATAACGGGATTCACTTTACCAGGCATGATGGAAGAACCGGGCTGCATGGGCGGGAGGTTTATTTCGCCGAATCCTGCCCGTGGACCGGACGATAACAAACGCAGGTCGTTCGAAATTTTAGAGAGTTTCACAGCCAGGCGTTTTGTGGCTGACGAATACATTACGAAGGACCCTGTATCCTGCGTTGCTTCTACTAAGTTTGCCGCATTTTTCAAATCCAGGCCTGTAATTTCCCGCAGGTGATGCACTACTTTTGCTGCATATTCAGGGTCCGAATTTATTCCCGTGCCAATAGCCGTGGCACCCATATTAATTTCGAGAAACAAACGTACATTTTCCTCCAGCCGTTCAACTTCTTCTCCGAGGGTGGTGGCCCATGCATGAAAGCTTTGTCCCAATGTCATGGGAACGGCATCCTGCAACTGGGTACGGCCCATTTTTATCACATCACTAAACTCATCACCTTTGGCTTTAAACGATTCGATAAGCTTTTTTAAAGTTTCGATGAGTGTATAATTATTGTTGTAAAGCGCAATTTTAACAGCCGTTGGATACGCGTCGTTGGTAGATTGGGAAAGGTTTACATGATTGTTGGGATGGCAAAAAATATATTCTCCTTTTTTGTGGCCCAGAAGCTCCAGTGCACGGTTTGCAATTACTTCATTGGCATTCATGTTGGTTGAAGTGCCCGCGCCGCCTTGTATCATATCTACTACAAAATGCAGTTGAAGTTTGCCATTTTGTATTTCAGTACAAGCGCTGATTATGGCTGCAGCAATGTCATCATCCAGTAATTTAAGCTCGTGATTTGCCTCTGCTGCTGCTTTTTTTACCATAGCCAGCGCCTCAACAAGTACAGGGTAGAAATTCAACGAAACCCCGCTGATGTTGAAGTTTTCTATACCGCGCATGGTTTGGATACCATAATAAGCCTGGTTTGGTACGTCGCGGTCTCCCAGTAAATCATGCTCCTTGCGGGTTTCAGCGGCTTCGTACTGGCCGGCAACATTTAACATACGGCTATTAGCCATACGCATCCGGCGAGAAATGACCTGAGCTACATTCGAGAATATTTTTAAAGCGGATGCACCGTTCTGAATGAAATATTCTTTTTTCACTGAAAGTACGCGGGTTTTTTCAGTGGTCCGCGCGCTTGTTGAATGTTTGCTATTGCCTGCAAGGCTTCCTTCCCCCAGGAAATCACCTTTGGTAAAATACGAAAGACGCTTTTCTTCGCCATAAATGTTCTTTTTGAAAAGTTCTACTTCGCCCTCGTAAATAAGGAATAGAGCTTTGCGCTCAGCATTTTCCTCAAACAGTAATTCGTTGCGGTTAAATGTGGTTTCTGTCAGGCTTTTTGAGAGGGTATCAAACTCCTGATTGGTCAGGCCTTGAAAAAGCTCAATTTCTTTGATAAAGCTTTGAATTTGTGCGTATTCCATAATATATTTAGTTTAAATTTTCAGCTGTAAACATAGCTTAATTATTAGCATGTTTTACAGGGAAAATTTACTTCAAAGTTTTATAAAACTTACTAACTACAATAATTCGTTATTGATATGCAACACTTTCTGTTTTGCCTCAAATTTCACAGATTTGCACAGATTTAGAACTGCCTTCAGCAGTTTTCATTATCACATTATACTTTATCAGATATTAATTCTTTTCTGTGTAATCAGCGTAATCTGTGGCCAATATTCTTTCTTTATTGAAGTAGCTGAGCTTATTAATTACAAATCTTGATTTTGTCTGTCTTCTTTGCCTACATGTCAAAGAAAGGAACAAAGAACCTTGCGGGATAATATCATTTACACTATAAAAAAAACAATATGTAAATATTCTATTAAGTCAGCAATTTTACTGAAATAACCCAGCTTTCAATTTAATCTGTTTTGATAAATCAAGATTTAAAGTTATCCGTATTCTTTCCTTTACCGAAGGGCTGATGGATTTAATATTTGCTGAAACCAACAAAGGAAAGTAAACCTCGATTACATCCCAGATGCCAGCTTTCAGACCTGTTTCAAAAAAGAACTGTGAATCATGACTCCTATCGAGACCATGATCGTTGAGCAAAATATTCGCAAAAGGTTTAATTGGAATAATGCCGGCTTTCCCTGGCAGGCTGCTGGTAAAAGAAACGGAAACCAACCGTTTGCTATAACCAAGTCTTTGGTTAACCGGTGATATAAGGCTGCCTTCCGAAAACAGTACCTGTCGCGATAGGAAAGTTTGTGGATGTGCTGTAAAACGATCAGGAAAGGTTCCTTCATAAAGATATTGCTCAGGTCCGCTCCGGCCTCCGGGTGAAAGCGAATAAAATGGCACATCTGATTTATCTTGCAGCATAGTTCCTGCAAACAATCTGATATCCAATCCATTGTCCTTGCCCCGATAACTGTATGTGTAGTTCAAAACCATTGAGGCTTTCTGATACGATTTATGAGCTTCCAGCATGACCTGCACGTAGTAAGGATTAACCATTCGCGTTTTTTCCAAACGGTATCCAAGTTGAAAGTATGAACTCATTTTTGCCTTTTCTGTCAGTTCTATAAGGTAGAGATCTGTAGCTGCAATATAATATCCGGAAATACTGTGCGTTAAAGGCTCATTCAATTTTTGAGGTCTGAAAAACAAATCGATTCCGGCTTTTACTTTGTGGTAATTTTGATTGCCCGGTGCGCCGAATTGTGTCCCTTCCAACGTGAATTTTGACAATCTGATAAAGGTATTGTACGGTATGATATTGTACGCAATCCTTCCAAAACCTGCTACTCCCGGATTTTTGAAAGTATAGAACGGCATTAAAAAATATTCAAATGGCTTAGGTACAATGAACCCGTTATGCAACGCTATTCCCAGCATATAACTGTTTTCTCTTGTCCAGTTCACCAAAGGAATAAACATTAAGGATCGCTTGTCAGGATCTTCCATGGTGAAGTAATACTGTGTCCGGATCGGATCCGATTTCCTGAAATTGCCTGATGTGCTGATGTTGTTATTAAGCCTGTATAATTCAGGCATCAGGTGACCCGGATCAATTTGTATTTCCTTATAATTTCCTTGCGGAAGATCTATCCACTTCTGACCTTCAAAACCATCAATCCATTTTTCGAAATACACAGAGTCCCCAGTTATTCCTGTAATCAGCATAGGCGAAGCAAGCTCAGTATTATTTTTTACAAGCAGTTGCTGGTTTTCGAATCGAAGTATTTTATAATCCAGTCGCTTGGTAGTCGTGAGTAAATCATCAAAAAACCAACCCAGGTTTTTCCTTGTCAGGGATTCGAATGAAGAACGAAGATCATCCGGCTGCGGGTGCTTGAATTTCCATTTATTATAATAATCATGCATAACTGAATCAAAAACGGAATCGCCAAGGTAAGCCCTCAGATAATTATACCCAAGTGGTGCCTTGTAATAAATCATCATATTGTAATTTGCATCACTGTATTCCGGTGCAGGAATATTCAAAGGTTGTTCATTGTTGGTACGGGCCTGGATGAGCCACCCGGCTTCCTGCATCCGTTCAACCGGCAAATTATCTATATGGAAAAATTTCGCCAGTTTCCTGTTTCTAAAATACACTTCCCATAGCTTTTTATCCGGGTAGTTATTACTCATATAACGCTTTTCATAAGCAGTAGTAAGACCTTCGTCGAGGTATGGGTAACGGCGCTCATTAAATCCCAGTGCACTGTAAAACCAGTTATGTGCGATTTCGTGTGTAATTACTTCATCAAGATTATATGCATCTTCTACAAGACCAATAACGGTAAGTCCGGGATATTCCATTCCGGCTCCCGCGCTTAACGAACTTTGAACTGCCGTAAAACTATGGTAAGGATAATCGCCAATCCAGTTTGAAAAATCCAATATTGCTCTGTTCACATAGGGTATGGCATCCAGCCAAAGTGGTGCCTGCTTATCGGTAAACATAACCCATGTGGTTACCTTTCTTCCTGATTCGGCAAGTATTATATTCCCTTTCCGCACATGGAAGCGTTTATCAGCAAACCAGGCAAAATCATGAATACTGTCACCTTTAAAGTTCAACGTTTTAAATTGTTCTGAAGAAGCGGGAAATTTTGGCGTTCCAAAGTAAAAATCTTGTTTCCACGAAGTATCGGTTGCCAGGCTGTCAAGTCGCTCAGCTTCCCTCCTATTTTGCAGATCGCCTGTAGCTCCGACTGTGTAATTATCAGGCAACGTTATGTTTACCTCATAACTTCCAAATTCCGAAAAGAATTCGCCCTGGTCGAGATAAGGCATCTGGTGCCAGCCCGATTTGTCGTAAACTGCCGGTTTTGGGTACCATTGCGAAATTTGATACGATTCACCGATATGCCCTAAGCGCGAAGACACGCCTTTTGGCAATTTTACATGGAATGGGGTGGTAATAAGTATGGAATCGCCGGGTTTGAGGGCAGTATTAAGCGTGATTTTGCAAATGTCGGGGAAGTCGGGAAGCAGGTTCCATTGAACCGGGCGGCCATCGATCTTAAAGTTCAGTGAATCAATATAACCCTTATATTCAGGGTCATTAAAAAGCTTTTCCTTTCCTTTTAGGCTGAATAACTGCTTGCCCAATTCGGTATTGTTGGAGGAATAGGCATTGGGCCAAAGGTGAAAAAATAAAAAATTCAGTGTGTCAGGTGAATTGTTGATATACTCAACAGTTTCAAATGCATTTAATTCATGAAGCTTATCATTAAGCGTAACATCAATTGAAAAATTTACTTCCTGCTGAAAATACTTCTGCGCGGTAACATCCTGGAATTGCCATAGAACTATCGTGCTGAAAAGGATTACTTTCCAATTAATGCAGCGTTCAGACAAATTTCTCAAAATGATTATGGATTAAGGGATTATTCAATTTATTTTTTCAGTCACATTCATGAATATAAAATTTATAGCTGCGAATTTTTAGACTAACCAAATGCTAATTGTATAACTCATATTTGCTCTTTTCGCATTTCTATCAAAAATGCGTGAGTTAACTGGTTTCTCAGATTCAACAAAAGAGCTCTGTGTGAAACAGAACTCTTTTGTTATACCAAGCTTTGATAGTAAATATCATACCTGAAAGAATTATGATGGCAGAAAGGATTTTGGCATAGTAAGTCTTAACTCATACATTCTTTTTGCTTCATAATCTGGGTCAGACCAGTAATCAATGATTAAAGTAAAACGATGAGCAGGATGATAATAAGAATCAGTGTGCCGGTACCAATATATACATAGCCGCCGCTTCTTTTCACAGTTTGTTTAATTTCTTTTACTTCTTTACGAAGAGCAAGCTTTTCTGCAGATGACATATCCGATTTGTCCATGGCGCGTATTTCTTCAACGCGGTCTTTCAATTTAGAAGCCTGTGCTTCCGTTAATTTGGTGTCCGTTTTTGCAGGAATTGCCGGATTTTCAATCACATTTTTAGAGTTTAGATTGCCAGCAAACAAGGTTGATACGCTCATTGACATGATCATGAGCAGCGCAAAAAAGATGGTTTTTTTCATTTTTTTAAAAATTAAGTTTGTTAATATAATTGTTAGATACAAAGTTAGCTTGCGATATTCCGGAGTGCATTACATAATTCTATTTATAACTTACATTATTCACACATTACAATTAAAGGTTCTGTTTTAGAACAGTATAAATCAGAAATTACAAAATAATAGTACACAGGACATGGTAGTTCGTGCTTGGTACTTAATGCATGGTGCATGGTGGTTTGCAATCTGTATAAACCACAACTATTTTGGAATAAAAAAGCTGAAACTCTTTTACATGATATAAAGATTTTCTGATACTAATATAATAATAAACTTCTCGGGCATATTCTATCAGAAATTCACATAATCGGGAGGAATAATACAATGAGCAAATCAGGATTCATCTTTCGTGGTGCGACGTAAATAACAAGAGCTTTAATGTTATGCGATCCTCCTGATGTATTTACAGCTAGTATTGCAGTATAAATCAGTCCGCCTATGCCAAGTAATGTGAGCAATGCGCCAAAGATTCTTTTTAAATTCATGATTTTAGTTTTAAGGTTTTTGACACAGTAACCAATACAGGACTTTTCAAGAGTATTTCAGCCTGATGAAAACTGCCAGATGTGTGAACAGATTTTGGATTACTCCAACAGATATTAATTACACATGTATATTCGTTAGGTAACTGAAAAGGCCAAAAACCTTAAGCAACCAGATGATAACAACTATCACAACTACAATGTTGAGAATCCTCTTTAGCGTGCCTTGCATTGGAATGTAACTGTTGACAACCCAAAGCAGAATGCCTGCAACAATTATTACAAGTAAAATGGTAAGAAGTGACATAAAAATGGTTTTTAAAGGTTGGATCAAAGGTAATAGCCTGAAATGCTGAAAGTGTTACATAACTTTTGTTTCAAGTTACATAATTCACACATTAATTTTGTTAAAAGATATATCTTTAAAGTCCAAATTCAGCAATAGAAAATGCTGAACCGACAAAAAATCTGTAATCAATGAATTACTAGTCATTTAAACAATTTGTATGTCGGGGAAAACACCAACACATTAAAAACCTAGGCAAACCTAATAATTATGCGGTATCTAAAAAGAAAAATTTATATCTTAATAAATTGCACGCTTACTAATAATTCCTTAAACGGCCCAATGAAGTAGTAAGTGCATTTGTTAATTTTTCCATTGCGCCTTTTACTGCCTGGTCTCCGGAATTTGCCTGGTTAGTAACTGCTACGGGCGGCCTTCCTTTGAGGCGGGCTTCAAGCATACAACGTATGTCGTTCAATCCATCTTTATTTCCGTCTTCGTCAGAAAGATGAACTTCAAGTCGCGTAATCTGATCACTAAACCTGCTTAATCCTTCTGTCAGCATGGCGTTTAATGAAGCATTACGATTCTCTTTTCCTGAAACATTAGTATCAGTATTGATTTGAATTATCATGTTATATCTATTTTTTAAACGTTTATAGCTTACAAATTCCAGCAAAAATTACATATCCTGAATTAAGGACCAGTCATGTATCTTTGTTATTCCTCATTTGCATCATGTGGCATGATCATCTGCCGTGTCAGAAACTTATAGTAATAATACCTGATCTTCTAAGATTAAGATTTTCATCACAACCTTCATAATTTTTCGATTCCAGCATACCATGAAAACAATTAATATGATAAAATCTCCATAATTACTGGTATGATAACAAACCAATTCCCAGCCAAACAATCATTATAATTGTTAATGGCTGGAAATACAGATTGAGTAAGTCTGATGTGTACTTCAATAATTAAGGAAATTACTACTTAACAGTAGATCGGGAAATCTCAATGCCAGAGGGATAGGATACATTGCCTTCGTCCTCAGCTGTAACAACAATTTCTTCAGGTTTAAATGATGATAATGTTTCCAGAGTTGATGATTTGGTGCTTTTCCCAACTAATTGACCAATATTTACCATACCTTTATTTCTGGTTTGAATCCATACAACATAGGTCTTCTTTGGTGGTGAAAGTCGTTCGGCATCAGCCAGGTTTTTTGCGGTAACAGATATTACATAATTGTTGCTCTTGTCCTTTTTAACTTTAGCGGTTATTTCGGCTGCCGGTACTACACTTGATACCGGGAATTTTGTTGTTGATCCACATGATGTTAAAAGGAACATCAAGATCGCGCTAATGATTACGTTTTTCATGTTTTTGGATTTTTAAAAAAATTAATTTTTAATATACTTTTACTTCCTGAACTTAATGGCTGCTAAAAACAGACTCTTACTACTGAATTATGCCTAACCAAGATATTCAATCAGATTAAAGTATTTATTTTCTGCTTTTAAACATTTGATATATAACATTACAAAGATAGTTAAAGAAACCAAAGGAAAGTGTTACAAGATTTTTAAAAATAGTTATATAATTCACACATTTACCTGAAGCGTGAATTAACTCATACGTAAGATGTGACAAAATTACTCAGTTATATTTAGATTAGATATTTGCGTGATCAGGGGTTGACCCAAATGCAGTAATAAAAGCTGATTAATTTGAGTATAACTTTTTAAATACCTATTAACATTCAATATATAGGAAATACTGATAAGTTATCAATCTGATGGCACGATTCACTCAACTTGAATTAATATTAAATTGGACTAATCACATCTTTGACATATCCATTTTCAGGAAGTTTTCATCTAAAAAAGAGTTTAGATCTATTATCATAAATGGCTTATTTATTTTATTGCATACTTTTGTATACATTTGCAGCATAATTTTTCAAATGAGATTTGTAGCTGTCATATTTTCCATTTACATGCTCGTACTCACTGCAATCCCTTGCATTGATAGCTATTATGATGTTAATTCGCCTTATAAAACAGAACTCACACAGGAGAATCACGCTAGTCATCATCACAATGATTCAGATAATTGTTCCCCTTTTTGTACCTGTAACTGTTGCGCTACATCTGTAGTTTTCCATACTCAGATGGCTCAGCTTACTTGTTTCTCTTTTACAGCAAAACAGTATTTCCCGGTTACTTCCGTATTCATCTCTGATCCATTAGCCAATATCTGGCAACCTCCTAAAATAGCTTAATACTCATACCAAATGGTATTTGCTGATCCCTGCATTTTTTTATGCAGCGAAATCAGTTACGTATAGTATTAACTTTTTAGTGAGTATGTATGATAGAACGAATCATCTATTTTTCAATTAAGAATAAATTCATTGTCGGACTTTTTGTAGTAGCATTAATCGCCTGGGGAACATATTCCCTGACACGATTACCTATTGATGCCATTCCCGATATTACCAACAACCAGGTTCAGATTATTTCTCTTGCTCCATCCCTGGCAGTACAGGAAGTTGAAAGCTTTATTACTGCTCCTATCGAAGTTGCCGTTGCCAATATTCCTGATATTATTGAACTCCGATCGATTTCACGATTGGGATTATCCGTGGTAACGGTTGTATTTAAAGATGGAGTTGATGTGTATTGGGCCAGGCAACAGCTAAGTGAACGTTTGAGAGAAGCGGAAGAAGTTATTCCGCCCGGATTGGCCAAAATTGAGCTTGCTCCTATTTCAACTGGTCTTGGAGAAATTTACCAATACCGCCTAGCCCTCGATAAAAGCTATGAGAAAAAATATTCATTAATGGAACTGCGCACCATTCAGGATTGGGTGATTCGTCGAGAAATGCTTGGTACGCAAGGCGTGGCTGATATCAATAGTTATGGCGGTTTTGTTAAGCAGTATGAAATTGCAGTGAATCCCGAAAGACTCAGGGCAATGAATCTCACGCTTACTGATATTTTCCTGGCACTCGAAAAAAACAACGAGAATACCGGCAGTGCTTATATCGATAAGAAACCTACAGCCTATTTTATCCGGGGCATCGGACTGGTTAAAACACTTGAGGATATTGAAAAAATAAGGATTACAACCAATTCATCCGGTATTCCGGTGTTGATACGCGATGTGGCAACCGTACAGTATGGAAATGCCATCCGGTATGGCGCACTTGTGGTGGATACAACCGAAGCTGTTGGTGGCGTTGTTATGATGCTGAAGGGTGCCAATGCACATAAAGTTGTTGACAACGTTAAAACACGTATTGAATCTATTCAGAAATCACTGCCAGCCGGAATTACAATCGAACCCTACTTGAATCGTTCCGAATTGGTGAGTCGTGCAATAAGCACTGTATCCCGAAACCTGGTGGAAGGTGCGTTGATTGTAATTTTCATCCTGGTTATCTTACTGGGAAATGTCAGAGCCGGTTTAATTGTAGCTTCGGTAATTCCGCTTTCGATGCTTTTTGCCATTTCGATGATGAATCTTTTTGGTGTTTCGGGCAACCTGATGAGCCTGGGAGCGATTGACTTCGGGCTTATTGTAGATGGCGCAGTAATTATTGTTGAAGGAATTTACAAAGTAAACATCATCATGTTGGAGTCAGCAGGCTTACTCAGCAACAGATGGACGAAAGCGTTTTTGATTCGGCCAAACGAATGATGAGCTCCGCCACTTTCGGGCAAATCATTATCCTTATCGTCTATATTCCGATTATGGCACTGGTGGGTATTGAAGGAAAGATGTTCCAACCTATGGCACAGGTAGTTACATTTGCGTTGATAGGCGCAGCAATCCTTTCACTCACCTATGTTCCGATGGCTTCATCCCTGTTCCTGAGTAAAAACACAATACATAAGCGTAATTTTTCGGATAAGCTGATGGATTGGCTTTACACAGGCTTTAACCCGCTGATTAATTTTGCGCTTAGGCATAAATTACTTGTTTCAGTTTCGGCAGTTTTATTGTTTCTGTCAAGTTTATTTATATTCAATAACTTAGGTGGTGAATTTATTCCCCAGCTTGAAGAAGGCGACCTGGCTGCCGGAGTTATCACACTTCAGGGCGGTTCGTTAAGTCATACAGTTGAAACTGTTGTAAAAGCCAATAAAATACTGCTCGAAAATTTCCCTGAGATAAAGCATACGGTCTGTAAAATCGGGGCAGGCGAAATTCCTACCGATCCTACTCCTATGGAAACGGGCGATTATATTATCACTCTCAAAGATAAAAGTGAATGGACATCTGCCAAGACCCGTGAGGAATTAGTTGCTAAAATGGAAGAAAAACTCATTGTATTGGCAGGTGTAAAGTTTGAATTCCAGCAACCAATACAAATGCGTTTCAACGAGCTTCTGTCAGGATCGAGGCAGGATATAGCATTGAAAATATTTGGCGACAATTTGAATACACTTTCAAAAATAGCTTCGGATGCAGAAAAGATTATCCAGGGAATTAATGGCGTTGAAGACCTGAATGTGGAAAAGGTAACCGGTCTGGCCCAGGTTCAGGTTGAGTTTAACCGCGACCGGCTGGCTCAATACGGAATTTCAATTGATGATGCAAACCAGGTTCTGCGGGCTGCTTTTGCAGGAAGCGAGGCTGGCGTTGTATATGACGACGAAAAGAGATTTGGCCTTGTTGTTCGCCTTGATAAGGACTATCGAAAAAGCCTTGATGATGTAAAAAACCTTTCGGTTGCTTTGCCAAACGGTTCACAGATCACATTCGAGCAGATTGCTGATATCTCCATAAAATCAGGTCCTGCACAGGTTTCGCGCGAGGACACCAAACGTCGTATAACCGTTGGATTTAATGTGCGTAACCGCGATATCGAAAGCGTTATTGATGAGGTTACGTCCAAAATTGA
>CAJDUB010000124.1_pt1 | contig 12851 bp, 7 predicted proteins | sample 7390251 | NCBI WGS metagenome assembly CAJDUB01 (sample SAMEA7055665, study PRJEB34461) | soil metagenome | biome: terrestrial ecosystem; feature: Peninsula; material: soil | place: Antarctica | collected 2016
AGCAGATCGTCGGCGCGGCCCTGCGCCAATTTCGCGATGAAGTCGGCGCTGGCGGGTGCCACCATCACCGCATCGGCGCTGCGCGTCAGGTCGATGTGCGCCATGTTGTTGGGCAATCGCGCATCCCACTGGTCGAGGAACACGGTGCGCCCGCTCAGCGCCTGCAAGGTCACCGGCGTGATGAACATCGTGGCAGCCTGCGTCATCACGACCTGAACCGTCGCGCCGGCTTTGACCAGCTCCTTGATCGAGTCGGTCACGCTGTCGGCCTGGTTGTCGGGCTCGATTACGAAGATCCTTGCTTTGATGCGCACGACGCCTTCCAGGCATGGAAAACGAATCCGTTTATTTCGAAATTCCTGAAAGGTGGCAAAATGGTGGAATACGGAGCAAAAACTCTGCCCGAAGGCGGTTACTATTCCATCCCTAAACTTTATACTGACAACGCGCTAATAGTAGGCGACAGTGCCGGTTTGCTGGCCATGCCTGCGCTCAAAGGCGTTCACCTGGGTGTTACTTCGGGAATGCTGGCCGCCAAAACAGCGGCTGTGGCACTGGCTAAAAACGACTTCTCGGAAAATATGCTCAGCCATTACGAGTCGTTAATAAATGATAGTATTATTTACAAAGATCTATATCCTGTCAGGAATTTCCGCTCGGGTTTTTCGAAAGGACTGATAATTGGTGCTCTTCACTTCGGAACACAACTTGTAACCGGAGGCGCTGGGTTCTTCGGAAGACTACCGGCACACCCGGACAGCTCAACAACCAAGACACTGAGTGATTTCAAAGGCAAACCTTTCAGTGAACGCTTTAAAGGGAAATTCGAATTTGACAAAGTACTCACTTTCGATAAAGCATTTGATGTTTTCCATTCGGGAGTGGCACACGATGAAAAACAGGTGCCCCATGTTCGAATAAACAATCCTGCCTCGTTCGAAACCATTAACATTAAGCAATATGGTGCCATGGAGCAGTTTTTCTGCTCCTCCGAAGTGTATGAACTTCATACGGATAAAAGCGGGCACCAGGAGTTAAGGATTCACTTCGAAAACTGTATGCATTGCAAGACCTGCGATATCAAATCGCCCGGCGATGGCATTACCTGGTTGGTTCCGAATGGTAGCAATGGTCCGGATTTTCAAAATATGTAATTTCAAAAAAAGTACAATGGCTCTCACAATAATAAGTTTAATAAAACAAGTGCCGCTTCCTGCCGAAATGCGAATGGGAGAGGATGGACTGATGGACCGTACAAAAGCAAAGTCAATCATCAATATCGACTGCCAGTTTGGCCTTGAAGCCGGCTTACAGCTCAAAAAACAATACCCTGATGCCCGCCTTATTGTTTGTTCCATGGGTCCCGCATCGTTCCAGGTTGCCTTGCGCACGGCCATTTCAATGGGGTACGACGATGCTTATCTTTTGTCCGACCGCAAGTTGGGCGGCAGCGATACTTTTGCCACCGGCCTGGCTATTTCTACCATGTTGAAGCACCTTGGATTTACAAAAGACGCTAAGGAGCCTTTTATCGTTCTTGCCGGTCGGCAGACCAGCGATGGTGATACGGCTCACGTACCTTCGCAGGTAGCTGAAAACCTGGGTATTCCGCAAGCCACCTTTGTCGAGAGTGTAACAGCCGATGGTAACGGAAATGTTATTGCAAAACGAATTATCGAAGGCGGTTTCCAGATGATGAAGCTGCCTCTGCCGTGTACAATATCGCTAACTCCAACAGGTATACCTCCGCGCAAACCATCGCTTACCGGGGCAATCAGGGCAAGAAATCAGGCAATTACAGTATTCGGAATTGATGATATAGGACTTGGAACAGAAAAAATCGGGATCAACGGTTCGCCTACCATTGTTAACAAGGTTGAGAATATCGTTAGCGAACGTGCTCCGGTTATCATGTCGACAGGCAATGATGATGCAGCGCTCGTAGATAGCCTGGTATCCAACTTTAAGAAAGGCAAAAACGAAGTTGTTAAAAAGGAGAAAGTTGTAAAATTAGCCTCTGAAACTCCTGACTTTCCTTTTCAGGACGATAGAAACGGGGCAAAAGGCATCTTAACCTGGGCCGAAACAGCCAATGGAGAAATTACAAGGCCTTCCATCGAATTGCTTACCCCTGCGCGTAACCTGGCTAACCAGCTGGGCGGGGACACCAAAATAACAACGCTTCTGATTGGTAAAAATGTAAACTCGCTGGCGCAAAGGCTTTTTGAGCACGGATCAGATGAAGTTATCGTGGTTAATGACGACAGGCTCGAAGAGTACCTCGTTCTTCCTTTTTCCTCCATTTTTGCACAGGTAATTAAGGAACGGAAACCGGAAATTGCACTTTTTGCTGCTACCACCTCCGGACGCGAACTTGCGCCCCGTATCGGCGTTAAAACAGGCAGCGGCGTAACTGCCGACTGCACCGGTCTCGAAATCGGGGAGTATGTCGATAAGAAAGAAAAAGTCATTATCAAACCTATACTCCAGTCGCGGCGACCTACCTATGGCGAAAGCAAGCTGGCTACCATACTTGGTTTCATTTATCCTCAGATTTCGACCGCCCGTGCAGGAACATTCGAAGTGCCAGCCAGGGTAGCAGGACGAACCGGTATTTTGTCTTCTTTTAAACCTGTGCTTACCACGGATGATTTCAGGGTCGAAATCTTAAAAACGGTACGCGGCGAAGGAAGCCTCCAGAATCTTTTCGAAGCCGATATTATAGTCTCCGGCGGCAGGGGCACAACTGTAGATAATCTCGGATTAATAAAAAAACTGGCCGAAACCTTAAAAGCCGGAGGCGTGAATGCCGAATGGGCATGCAGCCGCGTGGTAGTGGACGAAGGTGCTGCAGAATATGCGCACCAGATCGGGCAAACCGGTAAAACCATCCGCCCGAAAGTATATATTGCGGTGGGAATTTCTGGAGCAATACAGCATATTGCCGGCATGAAAGAGTCGGAGCAAATCATTGCCATCGATCATAATCCAAAAGCATCCATATTCCATTTTGCCGATTTCGGAATTGTTGGCGAATACCAGGATATTCTTCCTGAATTGATTGAAAAGGTAAAAGGGGGCTTTACATTCGGTATTAAACCGTCAAAAAATTAACATTTCCCATTACTGAAAGGAGTTGAAGAGGTTGTAAACCTTTGTCAGCTCCTTTTTGTGCAATTTATGATTTTACGCAAGCATCATTTACTGAAAGCCATCTATCAATTATTTTTATAAATAGGGCTTACTGAAAATATATTCCAATATTGATTATCAGACAATTACCAACGTTAATATTTTTGATAAATGCAAGGAAAAGTTAAGTTAAATAAATCTTGCATTTGTAGATGTTACATTCCCCGCCTACGTTCAAGTGTAACCAGATAATTAAGTTTTTCAGCAGATCCTATTTAAAAACCTGAATATTTTAACAATATTATTACTTAACTAAATCCCCTTTTTCAGGGATTATATCTTTAAATATTAGATGTATATTTGTTTGTATTTACTTTGCGCACAGTCTATTAACCTAACCGAAATAATTATGAAAAATCTTTTCGTCTTCTTAATTCTGATTAGTATTTCCATTAACCTGATTCATGCCCAGATAACTCCTTCCATTGTATTAAAAACAAGCCTTCCGGTGGGGAGTGATATTACTTTATATGTGGGGACAAGCAATGATACAACCATACAAATCGACTGGGGAAACGGCACTCTTGTATCCTACAATACAGGCTGGGATCCAGGTCTGGTTAACAATGCTTTAACCGGAAACAACATTAAAATTTATGGTTCCTCTATCCATGATTTTATTGCCAGGGCTTTAGCGATTGATACAGCCGATTTTTCGAATTGTCCAGGATTAGAGAATTTACAATTTCCGGATTGTGGACTGTTATCCATTGATATTTCAAAAAACAGCCAACTACTCAATTGCTATATTCCCGGGAATAAGTTAAAAACAATTGATGTAGCAAACGACACCTTATTGTGGTGGCTTAGTTGCGATCATAATCAACTGACAGATCTTGATGTCAGCAATTGCCCGAAACTGGATCATTTGAGTATCTCATCCAATAAATTTAGTTCCATCGATATTACCCATAATACCCTCTTAACCTATTTTGATTGCAGCGACAATGACTTCAGCAGTGTAGATATTACAAAAAACACATTGCTTGATTTTTTTAATTGCGGTAAAAACAATATTTCAACGCTGGATGTATCCAAAAACACTGAACTAAGCTATTTGCATTATTACAGTACTCCTCTCAGCAAAATAGATGTTTCCAAAAACGTAAAGGTGGGTTGGATGGATATGTCCGATACAAAACTGACTCAGATTGATCTGTCAAATAACACCGAATTAATTCAATTGTATTGTACAAATAACATTCTCTCAAATCTGGATCTGTCAAAAAACAGCAAATTGGTAAGACTTTACTGTTACAATGGAACCATGGAAAATATAAACCTGGGCAACATAAGTGTGTTAAAAGAACTTTATTGTTACAACAATAAGCTGAGCTCAATAGATGTTTCGAACGATGCCGCATTGAGAGATTTTAAGTGTAACAACAATCATATCACGTCAATTGATATTTCGAAAAACGATGAATTAGTCTGGCTATATTGTTTTTCGAACAAGATAACCTCCTTGTCCCTACCGGCAAATTCTACATTCTTTGTGCTTGACTGCCGGTACAATTTACTAAGTGAATTGGATATTTCAAAAAGCACAGGCCTGAGTTATTTCAGATGCATTGATAACAACCTGACTTCACTTGATTTAAGTGCAAATACTGCATTGGTGCAGGTTAAATGCGACTCCAATTATTTAACAATTGCATCACTTCCATTAAAAGAAAGCAGTTGGACTACCTATCTGTATGCTCCGCAGAAAAGTATAATGTTGTCGAAACTTCAATATGAAACTTATGAAACCATTGATTTAAGCAGCCAGGTTTCAAGAGCCGGTAAAAACTCAGTTTTTACCTGGAAGACAAAAAGCGGGAATACATTGGTTGAAGGAACTGATTATGCTGAAAGTTCAGGCATTTTTACATTTCTGACATATCAAACTGATAGCATATACTGTGAAATAACTAACGAAACCTTCCCTGATTTGGTTCTGGAAACAAGTCGGTTTGCCGTTCTTTCCACTACTTCAATAAGTGAATCCAGATTAAAGACTTCAGTATTCCCAAATCCCTTCACGGATATTTTGCAGATTGAATCTGCTCAACCCATAAAACATATTGAGATATTTTCCATTACCGGGGAAAAATTATTTGAATCAGAGGTCAATGGCTCGAGAAGTGTTGCTATTCCGTCATCAAAGCTTCCAACAGGAATTTTTGTTGTAAATGTAAAAGGTGATGGATATTCGCACAAAATGAAAGTTATTAAAAAATAAGTTCTGACTCACAAAACAGAAAAGGCTGCTCATATCGAACAGCCTTTTCAGTTAGTGGCAAATAAACTTTCTATTTGCTTCTTTGAGTATACAATTCAACGATTTTCAGAATCACCTCAGTAGCTTTTACAATCGATTCCAAAGGGACATATTCCATTTTTCCATGGAAATTATGCCCTCCGGCAAAAATATTCGGACATGGAAGCCCCATGTAGGAAAGTCGCGCTCCATCGGTACCTCCGCGGATCGGAACTACTTTCGGCTCAATTCCAAGTTGCTCCATGGCTTCCTGTGCAGTGGCAACCACATGGTAAACAGGTTCCACCATTTCGCGCATATTATAGTACTGATCTTTCATTTCGAGTGTAAAACAGCCTTCGCCATAGCGCTTGTTCATAAAGTCAACACAATCTTTGAAAAACTGCTTTTTCAATTCAAACTTTGGCTTGTCGTGGTCACGGATAATGTATTGAATAAATGCGTTTTCGACCGATCCTTCCGTTTTTATCAGGTGGTAAAAACCCTCGTAATCCTGAGTGAATTCCGGTCGTTCGTTTACCGGCAGCAGCGCATTGAACTCCATTGCCATCAGTATGGCATTTTTCATTTTATTCTTGGCATAGCCAGGGTGGATATTCCTTCCCTGGATTGTCACCTTTGCACCGGCAGCATTGAAGTTTTCATATTCCAGCTCACCGATACCTCCGCCATCCATGGTATAGGCAAACTCGGCCCCGAATTTCTTCACATCAAAAAAGTCAACACCACGGCCTACTTCTTCATCGGGTGTAAAACCAACTTTAAGCGTTCCATGTTCAATTTCGGGATGTTTAACCAGGTATTCGATAGCCGACATTATTTCGGTAACGCCGGCTTTATCGTCGGCACCAAGCAGTGTAGTTCCGTCTGTAACTATAAGAGTCTGTCCTAGATATTCTTCCAACTCCGGAAATTCAACAGGTGACATAACAAGGTTCGGGGCGGTATCCACATGCGCTACGAACCCGATAACGGGTACCTTTTTTGCAGTATTCGACGGTAAAGTTCCCATAACATACCCGTTGGAATCGATGCTTACATCCGCCAGGCCAAACGCCTTCAGCTGTTCGTGAAGCAAGTTGAGCATATCAAATTGCTTTTTCGTGCTTGGGAAAGTACTTGAAGTATCGTCGCTCTGTGTATCGATGGCAACGTAGGAAAGGAAGCGGTTTAGAATTTCAGTTTTATTTAATGACATGATTTCAGGTTTTATTGTTATTGTATTTTGGTATTCCTGACGAAAATCAAATTCGTCATTATCAATTTAAAAAGAGTAAAAGTCAAAGGTGGCATTTTCTCCATTTCTCCTAATCGCCCCTTCTCCGCCTCCACCAACTAATCCAAACCATCTCAATCTTCTACTTCCTCCTTCTTTGCCCTAAAGGTTTCCCAGATAAAATATCCGCAAAGCACAATCAGCATAACCAGGGCGAGAGCTTCCGCACTATGCGATTCGAACCATTCTTTATTCACGAAGTTAACTCCAAAATTAGCCATTGTAGCACTCACAACACCCATTAAAGCTCCACCGGCAATAAATCCGGAAGCAATGAGCGTGCCTCTTTCGCTTCGGGCCTGGTTCAGTTTCGGGTCCTTGCTGCGTTTACTAACGAAATTGGCAATAATGCCGCCCAATAACAGCGGAGTATTTAGTTGTAACGGAATAAACATTCCCAGCGAGAATGCCAGCGCCGGAACACCTATCATTGTTAAGATCAATGATAAAAATGCTCCTGCTGCATACAACATCCAGGGTGCCGGTTGCCCGCTCATCATAGGCTGGATTACGGCTGCCATTGCATTGGCCTGAGGTGCTACCATGGCATTTTCGCCTGTAAAACCATAGGTTTTGTTTAAAACCATAATAACTCCGCCAACAGTAATCGCTGAAACAAATGTTCCAAGGAATTTCCACGATTGCTGTTTATATGGAGAAGATCCCAGCCAGTAACCGATTTTAAGGTCGGTTATAAAACCACCGGCCATGGAAAGAGCCGTGCACACAACACCACCAATCAGAAGTGCGGCAACCATGCCCGAAGTTCCTTTCAGGCCAACTGAAACCAAAATGAGTGATGAAATAATCAGCGTCATCAGCGTCATTCCACTTACCGGGTTTGTACCAACAATAGCAATAGCATTGGCAGCTACGGTTGTAAAAAGGAAAGCAATTACCATAACAATGGCGAGCCCGATCAGTGCGAATTTAATATTGTGAACCACTCCAAACTGGAAGAAGATTAAAATGACAATTGCCGTGAGGATAATGCCACCAGCGATAATAGCCATTGGCAAATCGCGTTGGGTACGCAGGTTTTTACCATTGCCGGCATGCTTGCCAAAAATCTCTTTCCCTGCCAGGCTAACAGCTGATTGAATTATTTTACTTGAACGGATAATTCCTATAACGCCGGCCATTGCAATTCCCCCAATACCAATCGGACGCACATAGTTGGTAAAAATCTGTTCCGCCGACATACTACTAATCAGAGCCGTGATGTTGGTTCCCACAGGTAAGGTTTGTCCATCGGAAAAGAAATTAATGATAGGGATGATCACATACCAGCCGACAAAAGAACCGGCTGTGATGATAGCAGCATATTTAAGCCCGATAATATATCCTAATCCTAAAACGGCTGCACCAACATTCAGTTTAAATACAATTTTAGCTTTATCGGCAAGCATTTCGCCGGCAGGAATAACACGTGAAGTAAACACTTCAGCCCACCAGCCAAATGTGGCAATAATAAAATCATAAATACCGCCAATCAATCCTGCTACCAACAGCAGTCGTGCCTGGTTGCCTCCTTTTTCACCGGAGACCAATACTTCGGTTGTGGCTGTAGCTTCAGGGAACGGATATTTGCCATGCATTTCGCTCACGAAATATTTACGGAACGGGATCAGAAATAAAATTCCCAGGAAACCACCCAGCAACGACGACATGAAAATCTGGTAAAATTGAACCTGCAGGTTAAGGATATATAAGGCAGGAAGTGTAAAAATGGCACCGGCAACAATAACGCCCGAACTCGATCCTATGGACTGGATAATTACATTTTCGCCCAATGCGCCTTTTCGTTTAAAAACGGTTGAAAGCCCTACGGCAATAATCGCGATGGGAATGGCAGCTTCGAAAACCTGCCCTATTTTCAGACCGAGGTAAGCAGCAGCTGCCGAAAAAATGGCAGCCATTATAATACCCCAAATCACACTCCAGGTAGTTACTTCCGGATACACCTTGTTCGGTGACATAATGGGTTCGTAGGTTTCGCCTGGTTTCAGTTCGGTGTAGGCGTTTTCGGGAAGGCCTTTGATAGGGCCGGGTTCGTGTTCTGACATAGCGCTTGTTTAATTTTTTGAAGAACCAAAAGTAGGGTAAAAAATGTTCTGAAATTCCAGGAAGAAATTATTTCCCGGAGTTGATTATCAAGTTTACTGTTATCACATTAATCTTAGGAAGAAAAGCGAAGCCGTTGGCACAAATCAAAACTGAGGAATTTTAGTCCTTTTTCAATTCAATAAGTGTATTTTGTGCTTTCACTATTTCTGCAAAAAATTGCCTCACATCGTTATATTCTTCCTTCACAAAACTAACTCTTAGAATTTTAACACCTGAATGAATGCTGATTTTCCTTTGGTCGACATCGGTGATTACAGAAAAATCATACAAGAGATCATTCCCTATACCTGTTAACGTAACAGGTTCCGGAAGGCTTACTATATTGAATCCTTTTGGAATATCTATAGTTACATCAATATTTTGAATGATCGGAGCCAGAAAATCAATTCTGAAATCGCGCTCTATCCCATCGAAAGGGTTTTCTTTGTAGGCATCTAAAGGAATGGTTTGCAAAAAATAGCTTTCAGTTGTATTGTAATCAGCAGGTTTTAGCACATAACTGAAACTTTCAACAAATGGATTATCTGTTTCATTTAGTCCTGTGTATTGCGGTGTTGAAATATTATAGTTCTGATAAAAAAGTTTCCGCGATTTTATGTATTCATCTTCGCCGTTATCCTGTTGGATATTGCGCAATCTGTTTGCCGAAAGGCTCCAGGAACTTTTTTCGACATGAACCGTATCCGGGTTCTCCGGTTCCCATGCATACGAAATACTGGTTTTTGACTCGTAGCACTCTTTACGAAGCAAGGGTATCCATAAATCATGCGGATGATCCGAAACAAGAAACCCATCTCCGTTCAAACATTTTAACGGTAAAGTGTTGAAAGCTATTTCCCGTTTAGAAGCATCCAATAAGTATATATTAGTGTCTTTGAAAACGGCAGCTACCAGGTAGTCAACACCATACCTGCGTGGATCTGTTTTCGACGGTGGCGCATAATCTAAAGTTGCAAGCAACAAAGGATGACAATCAAAACCGGATTCACGCAAGGCAGCAAGCAGCAAGAGGTTGATTTCGCCGGTATTCCCTGATTTTTCATTCATTGTTTTTTGAATATCACCGGCATAAATATTCCGATATCCATTGGGTTTTACATTTTGCCGGATAAACTCATAAACTTTCTTAAGGCTGTCTTCAAAAGTATGAATTTCGAAAAATAATGTATCCAATGAAGGATGCAGGAATTCTCCTTTATCAATTATTTTGCCCATATTTCTGTTTTTCAACAGATTATCCCTTATTTCTGTCCAGGAAAGCGGGCCTTGACTGTTGCCCCAGATTGAATTCTGATTATAGGAATTGTAAACAAGTTCAACCTTTGATAGCTGATCCTCAGGTCGAAGGATATACATTTCATTGAGATGATATGATGGGGCATTTTCAACTGCAAACCTGTTTATTATATATCCATTACGCTTTTCAGTATTTTGTTCAGGATGTTCGATAGTATTAACCGAAAGTGGCAGATATTCAGTATAATAATAGTTAAATATTGACTTTTTGTGCATGATGGTTTTGTATTCACTCCAGCCACATGGAATTTCACTTTGAAAATACCATGGTGCAATATCCATAATCCTGCGCGAGGTGAGAGTATAAAATATGTCGATTACTGATCCTTCTTTTATGTCAGGGAGAGTGAGGGAATATTTCCAATAATTTTTTTCGGTCTCGGTTTTAAAATAATTGTCCTTGTTTAAAGTAGTGGTTACCAGTTTATCATTTACAAGGTTATAAACCATTACTTTGTCGAAAACAATATCAGTAAGTTTATGATTTAGCTCAATTTCGAAAGTGCCATAGCTAAAGCCTTCCTTTTTAAAAATTTTAATCCGTTTCTGCATACTTAAAACCGTCCAGGGATCTATCATATTCTGCAGAATGGCACAATTTTCAGAAATAATCATAGCCGGCACTCCAGGCTCAATGGAGCAATCTTTCATCAACAGTTCTTCCCTGGTAACATCACCAAAGGAGTAATTGCTAAACTGGCTGTAAGAGTTATAAGATATACAGCAAAACAGAAAAATAAGTGAAATATACTTCATAGCATAAAGAGTAAATACCGGGACAATATTAATGAAATATTAGATAAGTCAATCTAAGAATTAATATAGCCAATACTTCGTCCCAGGTGAAATCCCGATGTAGAAAGCCAATCGTATCATACAATAAACTCCAGGTAATTTTTCGGTGTAATGGTATGAAAGGTTGAATTTTTATACGTGCTCAAAAACTCATCAGGCGTTTTAGCCGTTTTTACAGACCATTTTAATTCATACCCTGATAAAACACCATTTGATTCCTCGATCAGATCTATTTCTTTCTGATCATAGGTGCGCCAGAAATAATAGTTTGCAATTTTCGCCTTATAAAGACCAATTACTTTATATGGTTTTAATGCTGTTAGTTTCCAGGTTCTTTTAATTCTTAATACCATGGTGTAGGAATTTAGCTAAATTCAGATACCCAAAGTGTAGTTATTTAACTAAATTATTACATTACCAATAAAATGATTTGGATATTTTATGCTTGGATGTGTTTTAAGCGAACTGATATATGCCAAATAAGCAACACTCTGTAAATCCTGATTCGGGGGTTCATCCAAATTGAAATCCTGACTGAGTAATTATTGCCTTAACAACAACATTCGTGGATCTTTTGGCATAATATTTTATATTAATTCTAAAATATCGAATAATGAACAAGGAATAATGAATCCGATAGCTATCGGCTTCGATGTTATGAAACTATAGAATTGTTTTCGCATCAATATTATTTTTACGATTTCAACCTCATAATAAAAACAGAATTTTTATTATCCAATTCCATAGTTCTTGTTTTTACTTCATTATTCGATATTCCTTGTTCATTATTCAATATTCAAAACTACTTATGGTGCTGGCATGTACAGGTTAGGTTTTTAATTACCGTACCTCAACTCCTTCCCTTTCACTACCGCCGGCAATCCTTTTTCCATCCATAGAGGCATTGGCGCACCTTTCAGATAATGGTCGAAAAACGCGTCCATACGGATGCTCAGATCATGTCGGTTAGGGAGTTTTATAAGATTATGACTATCCCCGTTGTAACAAAGTAACCAGGCAGGTTTCTGCAGCCTGCGCATGGCAGTTATAAGTTCAAGTCCCTGGTAGTAAGGCACTGCGCCATCGTTATCATTACTCATAATTAACAGAGGTGTTGTGATGCGGTTGGCATAAAAAATGGGAGAATTTTCAATATAAAGATCCCGGTTTTCCCACAAATTAGTTCCTATGCGACTTTGTCCGTGTTCATACTGAAACTGCCGCACCACGCCGCTTTCCCAGCGGATTCCGCCATAGGCAGATGTCATATTGCTTACCGGTGCCCCGGCCATTGCTGCTTTAAAAAGTCCTGTTTGAGTAACCAGGTATGCAACCTGGTATCCGCCCCAGCTTTGTCCCTGTATGCCCATACGATCAGCATCAATAAAAGGGAATTTGGTCATGGCCAAGGTTCCGCTTATAATATCATCGTATGCTGAACGACCCGGCTCCCCGGTACGATACGTAATATCGGGAACAAATACAATATAACCGTTGCTGTTGTAGTAACTAAAGTTTATAATCGAACGTGAAGGGACAGGAGCGTAATGCGAGTTTAACTTATCCAAATATTTTTCATAGAAGTAAACTACCATCGGGTATTTTTTCGAGGGATCAAAATTCTTTGGTTTGTTCATCCACGCATCAAGAATGATGTTGTCTTCTGTCGTCACCTGGAAATATTCAACATGGATGGCCGCATTAGTCTTAAGATTATTGGCAATGCTCTTTGATGAATTGAATGGTTTATTATCCGGCAATGAAATCCATTCGCGGAGCGGCGGAGTATTATGATTGCTGAAACTGTGAGAAGCTATTTTTGCATTGGGTGAAATATTATAATCATTGGTGCCTTTCAATTTTGATCAGATTAAAGATCATGTGCCTGAGTTGAAAAGACTG
>CAJDUB010000024.1_pt1 | contig 12819 bp, 8 predicted proteins | sample 7390251 | NCBI WGS metagenome assembly CAJDUB01 (sample SAMEA7055665, study PRJEB34461) | soil metagenome | biome: terrestrial ecosystem; feature: Peninsula; material: soil | place: Antarctica | collected 2016
CTGGATGCTAAGGGTAATGTTGATGTAAATTTATTGAATCCCATTATATATGCAGCAGGGAATTTTTACGAAACAGGTAGCTTGATACCCAAGGCCGATAGGTCTGTGGAAAGTATTGATGGTAAACCATTTGTTGCTGATTATAGTCAGCGACATGAGAATAAAACATTAGAGGTGATACACAACCGAAAGAGTGTGCGCCATTTTACCGAACAGCCTGTTTCGAAGGAGCAGATAAAAACTTTGCTCAGGGCGGGTATGGCAGCCCCAACAGCAGTCAATAGGCAGCCTTGGGTATTTTACGTTGTTACCTTACGTGAAACCCTCGATGCACTAAGCAAACAGTTGCCTTATGCAAAAATGTTGACTCAGGCACAAGCCGCTATTGTGGTGTGTGGTGATATGGAGAAGGCAGGCAATTTAAAAGATGAAGGCTATTGGGTGCAGGACTGTGCTGCTGCCACCGAAAATATACTTCTTGCTGCAGAGAGTATGGGTTTAGGAGCTGTATGGACTGCCGCATATCCATACGATGAAAGAACAAAAGCGGTTATAAAAGAGCTCAATCTGCCAAAAACACATATACCGCTAAATGTTATTCCCATAGGCTATCCAACAGGTGAAGACTTGCCAACAAACAAATGGAAAGCGGAGAATATTATTTGGAAATGATTCGGCGAATTCCATTTCGTGCCACAATTTCCCCAATTTCCCTTACCCGAGTATCGGTATTTTTTGATAGTTTGATGGCGAAATGCCGAACTCTTTCTTGAACACGCGTGAAAAGTAGCTCACATCATAAAACCCGCAGGCGTCGGATACTTCGGTTATGGAAATATTATCATCGGCGAGCATCTTTTTTGCCTTGTTGAGTTTTAGCTGCAATACATACGATATGGTGGAATAACCTGTTATGCCATTAATTTTTCTGCTAAGCTGCGAAATACTCATAGCCATTTTATCGGCAAGAAATGTTGAATTCATTGCGGGATTGTCCATTTCAGAATGGATATAATTGGTAATGGTTTGCAGAAATTTCAGGTTAGCGTCGCTATCTAATTTATTCTCTGAGCCACTGCGTGTGATGGCGCTCATGTATTTCTCTTTGAGGATACGCCGATTTTCAAGAATATTTTCAATGCGGATAAGCAATTCCTCCGGTTGGAAAGGCTTGCGGATATATGCCTCCACACCGCAACGCAATCCTTCTATACGATCTTCATCTGAACTTTTTGCGGTGAGTATAATAACAGGTATGTGGTTTAGCAGCATGTTTTGTTTCATTTCGCAGGCGAGTTGATACCCATCTTTCACTGGCATCATCAAATCAGTAATTACTAAATCGGGAATACTTTTTTCTGCTGCTTCCAATCCTTCCTCACCGTTTCTTGCCGTAATCACTTGGTAACTTTCGGATAGAAGCGATTTCAGGTATAATGCAATATCTCTGTTATCTTCTACTACCAGGACAAGGGGTTGCACACTACAGGTATCTTTTTCTATTGGGTCTGCTTGCTCTTTGTTTTGGATGACAATATCGTGTTTTTCGGATAAGGCAGAAGCTGGTTTTACAGGCTCCTTGAGTGGCTCTATATGACTCAACTCGCTATTTTTTAAAGGTAAATTAATGATAAAAACGGAACCTTTTCCTAATTGGCTTTCTACGTTTATTTTTCCTTTCATTTTCTCCACCATCATTTTCGTATAAGCCAGACCTATTCCTGACCCTGAGTTGTTTGTGGAATTTGGACTTTGATAAAAGAAATCGAATATACGCTCCATATCTTCTTGTTGAATGCCTTCTCCCGTATCGGCTATGCGAATGGTAATGGTTTCGGGACGATTTCCTTTACTGACAACAAAATCTATTTTATCGCCCGCTTCAGTATGTTTTATTGCATTAGAAAGCAGATTGCTGACAATTTTATCGATATAGGATGGAATAAAATCCATTTCGCCCGCAGAGATATCGCTGTAAAACAATAAGTTCACATCTTTTTCCCCGGCATATAACCGGAATGTTTCTGCTGTCATCTGCAGGTATGCGACTATATCACCACGCTCCCAGTGAGGTGCATCTAATCCCCGGTTAATCTTTGCAACATCTAACAATTGGTTGACCAGGTTCAGCAAATTGTTACTTTGCCTGTTTATGGCTGCCCTGAATGCCGTTTTTTCTTTTTCAGAAAGGTTCTGCTTTTCCTGCATTTGGCGGTTTAATCCTTGTATCACGGTTAGAGGTGTACGAAATTCGTGGGTAATGTTGGTAAAAAAATCGGTTCGGGTTTGTTCCAGTTTTTTAAGTAATGTGTTGCTGCGTGTACGCTGCCGGTAAGCGTAATAGAGCAATGCCGTTATGATGAAAGAAACCAATATGATTATCCACGACATATAAATGACAAATTGTTTTCCTTGTTGCTCCATCTTACTAGCCGCTTCCATTTGTTGGAATCGCAGCGTGTTTTTGTTCTGTTCGTAGCCAAGGCGTATATCCATATAACGATTTGCCTTTTGTATGCCTTGAACGCTGTCCTGCAAGGCTTTATGCTGTTTGTAATGTTGAAGGGCAAGCTGGTGATTGCCTTGCCTGATATCGTAGTCGTGCTTGAGCATATATACGGCAGAAAGATGTTCGGGCGATTTGATTTGTTTTGCTGTGCTTTCCGCCAATTGGATGTACCGATTAAATTCGGCGATATTGCCGGTAATTAAATGAATGCGTGCAATGGACAGGCAAGCTTCGAGCCAATGCCATTTATCTGAAATCTGATCCATCAGGTCATACGCTTTTTGGTATTCGGCTTTTGCCAACTCATACTTACGCTCCTTCTCGAATAATTCGCCCAGGTGTATCAGGCAAAGCCCGATCCCCATATCCGATTTGCCAATTGTGTTTTGTTCCAACGATTTCTGAAAGTAGATGTATGCCGAGTCGTATTGTTGGTGTTGCTCAAAAATAGCTCCCAGATTGGCATAATTAATTGCCTGACCTATCGGACTTTTCAACGCGATCTCATCTTTCAGCGCTTCGCGAAAGTATTTTTCGGCATCGTTGTAATATCCCAGTGTAAGATTGATGTTTCCGATCCCGTTCAAAGCTACTACACGGTTTTTCATGCCGCTTGGTGTATGTAAACCTGACCAGGCTTCGGCATAATTCAGCGCCTGATAATGGTATTCAGAGGCTTCGCCCTGTGCTCCAACGCGACGGAAATCGGTGCCAAGGTTGTTCATTGCCTGCACTATTTCGATGGTGTCTTTCAACTGTAGTGCTAAATCCAGGCCTTGCTGATGGCTGTTTATGGCATCGGAGAAACGGGAACTCTCACGCTGGCGCAATCCTATTTGCTTATAGCAAAGCATTTTGCCAACATTATCATTCTTCTCAATAAACTGTTGCAAGAGCATCTGAAGTGAGTCCACATTTCGGATTTTATGGAGCTCTGCAGAAAGTTCTTTCTGATATGCCACCTCATCCTCTTTTTGTTTTCTGGGAGAAGTGCAACAACATAGCAGCATAATCCCAACGATCAGAATAACTAGCATTTGTTTAGTCATGTTTGCGCGTGTAGTAACCTGGTTCATCATTTGTGAGTGTTATTTGTGCTTTTTTTGCCTCTTATTTTTAGAAAAGTTGTCCACGAGGGCTTTTGAAGTGTTTGCTGTTTTATCGGGTTCTCCATTTCATCAAGGAGCTTCAGCAACTCCTCATATCTATTACTGAGATATTTGAGGTGTTGTATAATGCCTTCTTTTGCTGGTTTGTCCTGATTCATTTCATCCTATATTTTCTAAAGGAAAGGTAGGTAGCAAAATCCTGGCTGTCAATACCATTTTCTACGTAATTTTATCTACACCTTTCTACGTAGATTGATGAGTCAGACTTATTTTTAGGAAACAAATTAATTGCCACCACGGGGGCATTGAATAACTTGAGTAATGATTCAGATTTAGGCGTAAAATTTTCAGATTTTTTAGAAAGAAGATCTGTTTTTTAGTATTTTCTTCACATATTTGTAATTTAAATATCTAAAATCCTGCATTTGTAATTTGTGAACTATTGAAGAAAATGTATTGCAAATTTTTAATTTACGCTTGTTAGAAAGCAATAGTTTGTTATGTTTGCATGGTATACTTATTAATTTCACTATGTATACTTTATCGTTTTTCCTACTCTGTAAACACTTTATACACTTATGAATCTCATGTTCCGCTGTTTGCTGCTATGTTTACTACTACAATGCTCCGTTTTATCTGCTTCAGAAACACGTATTGATTCATTGCAGCGTGTGCTCAAGGATACTAAACTTTCTGTTTCTGAAAAATTATCGTGCTATGAATTGCTGGGTATGGAGTTTGAAAACAAGTATCAGGCGGCCGAAGCTGCCGATGCTTATCAACAGGCAGTAATGCTATGCCGCGAATCAGAAGAAAAAGGAGATAAACTTTCAGGCTTATTATACCGATATTCAGTAATGGCAACTTATGCAGGGGATTACAACAACGCTATTTCGGCATTGGAGGAGACCCTGAAACAAACGGAAAAATACCCAAACGATGTATTGCGGGCCCGAACCCTTATGCAAACCGGAATGGTGTACTTTTTTCAAAAAAAGTGGGACGAAGCGCTATACTTCTATCAGCAAGCACTCAGTGCTGCCGAGAAACTAAAAAATAACGAAGGAATTTCCATTGCATACAATAATATTGCAAATATTTACCAAAAGCAACAACAACCAAAACAAGCTTCTGACTACTACAGCAAAGCACTGAAAATACAGCGTGAACTTGCCGATAGCGCTGCTATGTGCAACTGTTTGATGAACATTGCAACCAACCACCTGGAGCAGAACCAACTAAAAGAAGTGTTGGCGCCTTTAAACGAAGCGTTGGATATTGCCCAAAAAATTGGTGACAACGAAATAATGGCATTGTGTTATCTGCACCAGGGGGTATTGTTTTCCAAAACCGGAGAAATGAACAAAGTTGCGGGGATGCTTAAACAAGCTGAAGAACTGTCTTTGGATTCAGGATACGAGCGGGTAAGGCAAGAGATTCTGCATACGGCAAGTGAAATCTATTTTGAGGCAGGAGAATACAAACCGGCTTTTGAGTATCTTAAAAAATCGATAACCCTAAGCGATACCCTGATGAATCGGGAAATGCTTGAAAAAACACAGGAATTTGAAATTCGCTACAAAAGCAAGGAAAATGAAGTGGAACTGTCGTTATACAAACAAAAGTTAAAAACTTCACATCAGCAACAAACTTTTCTTGCAATCATTCTGTTATTGCTTACAGCTCTGGTTATAACGCTCATTATTAATCGCAGACGCAGCCGCATACAGAACAGAAAACTAAAAGACCTGAACGATACAAAGGATAAACTTTTCTCCATTATTTCACACGATTTAAAAAGCCCTGCTATTGCGCAAAAAGTAGCTATCGATGCGATGATACATCGTGCAGATAAGTATGATGCGGATACGTTGGTAATGCTGACGTCTTTCAACAATGCCGCGGAGTCGCAGCTATCGCTGCTGCAAAATTTATTGAACTGGGCGAATATGCAAACAGGTAAAATGACATATAGCCCTATAACGTTTAATCTCTCCGAAACCATTATCAAAAGCATAGAGTTGTATGCTGTACCGGCAAGTAACAAAGGCTTGCAATTCGTATCCGATATGCCCGAAAACTGCATGGTGCTAGCCGACCGACAGATGATAAGCACCGTTGTCCGCAACCTGCTGAACAATGCAGTAAAGTTCTCAAAACCGGATGAGACGGTTCGTGTCGCAATTTCCTCCCACGACAGTTATACGCGCGTTTCGATAATCGATAACGGCGTGGGTATGCCGCAAAAACAGGTGGATGATCTGCTCGATAACGGAAAAACCATATCGAAGGATGGCACCCATGGAGAGAAAGGCAGTGGATTGGGTTTGATTATCTGTAGAGAATTACTCGAAAGGAATAACAGCCGCCTTGAAATAGAAAGCTTTGAAAACAAAACAACGTTCTCATTTAACCTGACAAGGGTATGATTCCATTGCCTCCGACATTCATTATTCTGGTTGATGACCACGCGTTGTACCGCATCGGCCTGCGAACAACCATTGCCGCAATGGATGCCCAACTAACCATTATTGGCGAATGCGCTTCGGGCAGTGAGTTTGCGATGCTGCTGCAAAAAAACACGATTCCCGACCTGGTGCTGCTCGACATCCATATGCCCGATGAAAGCGGTATCGCTATAGCCCGCCTTCTGAAAAACGAGTATCCACAAATCAAAATCATCATGCTGTCCTCTGAAGTATCGGCAGAAACCGTTAGCGAACTGCTCGAAATAGAGGTGGAGGGCTATTTGAGTAAGATGGCACAAATGAGCGATATAGAAAAAGCTATTCGCACGGTAATTTCGGGGAACCATTACTATGGGCAAAGCGTAGCCAAGATTATGTACGACGTTTATTTGGCAAAAACAGGCATTACTCCGAAGAAAAAAATATTCGCAACGAAAAAAGAACAATTATTGACTCCTCGCGAGATAGAAATCATTCAACACCTATGTGAGGGGTATTCCGCTAAAGAGGTGGGTGACAAGCTAAACGTGAGCTTCCGCACCATAGAAACACATCGGAACAACATTTTGCGAAAACTAGGATTCAACAATATTGCCGAGTTAATAAAATATGCTGTAAAACAAGGGATTGTAGAGTGGAGTTAAGGATGTGCAGGGTTTGAATTTAAAGATAAATCAGATTGGTAAGAATAGAAAACCACACAAAAAGCGGGGAATCTCACTTGCTCTTTTCAATTACCGCAGTGTTCCATTTTTTTGTTTGTCAACAACTGATATAGTAGAATACCTTTAAGAGTAGGATTATCAGCATCAATTAAATCCATGGCATCATCAATAAATTTACCAATTTTTGGCATTTTAGCCTGTGACTGAATGGTTGACCAGCGAGCTTGTTCAGTAAAAATAGTTACGCAAAAAAGAAAGCCGCAGTAAAACATTGTTTTACTGCGGCTTAACTATTTTTGACTATCGTTTAGGATAATAGTCTATTTTACCTCTTCAAAGTCAACATCCGTAACTTCCTGGTCGGATGGTTTCGACTTGTCTGGTTCAGGCTGGCCTTCCTGTTCAGCACCTGGTTGGCCAGGCTGTTGTGTAGCTTTATATATTTCTTCGCTGGCAGCCTGCCATACACTGTTTAATTCGGCCATTGAGGAATCGATTCCGGCAATGTCGTGATTTTTGTGTGCTTCACGGAGCTTATTCAAAGCTTGTTCAATCGGCTCTTTTTTGTCAGCAGGAAGTTTATCGCCAAATTCTTTCAACTGGCGTTCAGTCTGAAATATTAATGAATCAGCCTGGTTGATTTTTTCAACTTCCTCTTTTGCTTTCCGGTCGGCTTCGGCGTTTAATTCAGCTTCTTCTCTCATTCGTTTGATATCAGCATCAGTAAGTCCTGATGATGCTTCGATACGGATTTGCTGCGACTTTCCAGTTCCTTTATCCTTGGCCGAAACGTGAAGAATACCGTTTGCATCAATATCAAATGTAACTTCAACTTGTGGTATTCCACGCTGTGCCGGTGGAATGCCATCAAGGTGGAAACGGCCCAGGCTTTTGTTACCTGTTGCCATCGGACGCTCACCTTGCAAAATGTGTATTTCAACCGAAGGCTGATTGTCGGATGCTGTACTGAATGTTTCCGATTTTCGGGTAGGAATAGTAGTATTTGATTCAATCAGTTTAGTCATTACACCACCTAAAGTTTCAATACCTAACGAAAGAGGAGTTACATCAAGCAGAAGTACATCTTTAACTTCACCTGTGAGTACACCGCCCTGAATGGCTGCACCAATAGCTACAACTTCATCGGGGTTTACACCTTTAGATGGTGCTTTTCCAAAGAAATCTTCAACCGCTTTCTGAATAACCGGAACACGTGTTGAACCACCAACAAGGATTATTTCGTCAATGTCAGCATTGGTTATTCCTGCATCACGCATTGCGTTGCGGCAAGGTTCAATGGTTGCACGAACCAGATCATCAATCAATTGCTCGAATTTTGCCCTTGTCAAAGTACGTACAAGGTGCTTTGGCATTCCGTCAACCGGCATAATATAAGGAAGGTTGATTTCAGTTGAAGAAGAACTTGAAAGCTCAATTTTTGCCTTTTCAGCTGCTTCCTTCAAACGTTGCATTGCCATAGGATCTTTATGCAAATCAATCCCTTCATCTTTTTTAAATTCTTCAGCCAGCCAATCGATAATACGGTGGTCAAAGTCATCACCACCCAGATGCGTATTGCCATTGGTTGATTTTACTTCAAATACACCTTCGCCTAATTCAAGAATTGAAATATCAAAAGTTCCGCCACCAAGGTCGTATACGGCAACTTTAATATCTTTATGTTTTTTATCCAACCCATAAGCTAATGCAGCTGCAGTTGGCTCGTTAATAATACGCTTTACTACCAGACCTGCAATTTCGCCTGCTTCTTTGGTTGCCTGGCGTTGCGAATCGCTAAAATATGCCGGAACTGTAATAACAGCTTCTGTTACAGTTGTTCCAAGATAATCTTCGGCTGTTTTCTTCATTTTCTGTAAAATGATAGCTGAAATTTCCTGTGGAGTAAAAGTGCGGTCATCAATTTTAACACGAGGAGTGTTATTGTCGCCTTTAACAACTGTATAAGGCATGCGTTTTATCTCTTTTGTAACCTGGTCATAGGTTTCACCCATAAATCTCTTTATCGACGATACCGTTTTTGTTGGGTTAGTTATAGATTGCCTTTTAGCAGGATCACCAACTTTACGCTCACCGTTTTCTATAAATGCAACTATCGAAGGGGTAGTGCGTTTGCCTTCGCTGTTAGGAATTACTACAGGTTCGTTTCCTTCCATTACAGAAACACACGAGTTAGTAGTTCCAAGATCAATACCAATAATTTTTCCCATTATATTTAATTTTTTCTGTTATTCATAATTTTATTGACAACAATCAGTATTTCAATCTTTATGCCATTGCGGGATAAAAATTTAAGTTTAGAGGCAAATGATAGATCAATCTGGATTTTAATTTTTTCATGAAGTTGAATAATGTATTGCTAATTAGTATGTTAGACAAATACTATCAAATTTTGAGCAAGCGGTTTTTTTGTGATAAGTTTGGATTGTCAGATTGGTATTTGCTGCTGACAAAACGGCAGAAACAGAACAGGATGACATTAATAGATAGATGAATTATATATGATTTAAAGAGTAATGCCCACAAATGTTTCTTATTTTTGATTTGTGTCGTATCAATTGACTTAAATTTCTTTCACTGTTTTATAGTAATTCTTTGTAATTTTGCACACTTTCTACTTTGAAGTGTTAACTAAACGGACTGGTGTTTCCTTTCCTACACAATCTATAATCCATGACAGTAAAACCCGGAGTTGTTTCGAAGGTTACCACCCATGTTCTTCAGGAAATGAAACATAAAGGAGTAAAGATATCCATGCTTACCGGATATGATTATTCTATGGCTCGTTTGCTGGATAAAGCAGGAATCGACATTATACTGGTTGGTGATTCTGCTTCCAATGTTATGGCAGGTTTCAGCAGTACGCTACCGATAACGCTTGATAACATGATTTATCATGCATCATCAGTTGTGCGGGCCGTTCACCGGGCATTTGTAGTTGTTGATATGCCTTTTGGGACTTATCAGGGAAACTGGAAGGAAGCACTTTCGTCAGCCATCCGTATTATGAAAGAATCCGGTGCTGATGCAGTTAAGCTTGAAGGAGGTGTCGAAATTATTGAATCAGTTGAACGCATTCTATCTGCCGGAATTCCTGTTATGGGGCACCTGGGATTAACACCGCAATCGATACATAAATTTGGAACTTATGTAGTGCGGGCCACGGAAGAAAAAGAAGCCCGGAAATTGGTTGAAGATGCCAGGTTGCTCGAAAAAGCTGGTTGTTTCAGCATTGTGCTCGAAAAAATTCCTGCAGGTTTAGGCGAAGAAGTTGCCCTTAATGCTAAAATCCCGATTATCGGTATAGGTGCCGGCAAGGGTGTCGACGGCCAGGTTCTTGTTTTGCATGATATGCTTGGTATAACGATGGAATTCTCACCGAGGTTTTTACGCAGGTATATGAACCTGAGCGAAGATATTGTTACAGCCGTGCAACATTATATAACTGATGTAAAAACTCTTGATTTCCCCAATGACAGGGAGCGATATTAATAGAGTGTCGCCCATTACTGAATTAATGGAGGGAAATATCCTTTTTGAGGATAATCACCTGATCATTATCAATAAATTACCTTCTCAGATTGTACAGGGTGATAAAACCGGTGACAGACCTTTATCTGATCTGGTTAAAGATTATATTAAGGTAAAATACAAAAAGCCAGGCGATGTGTTTCTGGGTGTCGTGCACAGGCTCGATCGGCCGGTAAGTGGTGCGGTAATTTTTGCCCGTACCAGTAAAGCATTGACCCGGTTAAATGAACTTATCAAAAACAGGGATGTTCGAAAAACTTATTGGGCAGTTGTAAAAAATAAGCCACCCAAAGATAGCGATACTCTTGTTAATTTCCTTCGTCGTGATGAAGCACGGAATAAATCATTCATAACTGCTGAGAATACAAAGAATAGCCAAATTGCATCTTTAACATACTCCTTGTTGGCAGGCAGTGATAATTATTATTTACTTGAAATTGACCTTCAAACTGGTCGTCATCATCAGATAAGAGCACAACTGGCCGAAATTGGTTGTCCCATAAAGGGAGATTTGAAATATGGCTATCCACGCTCAAACAGCGATGGATCAATTCATTTGCATGCCCGGAAACTATATTTTATTCATCCGGTTACACTTAGCCCGATATCTATAGTTGCTCCAGCACCTAAAGACCCGATCTGGAATTTTTTCGAGCAGAGTTTTATAATTAAGTAAGATTTTTTAGTATCCTTTTTAAACTTAGTGTAAAAAGAACATTATTAGTAAGTAAATATTTTCAAAAGAGGGCATAACGAGACAGTTTTTTTTCAATATGGGACAGTTCTCTTAGGGTGTGGAGTATGTTAGAATTATATATAATTGATTATCAGTACATAAAGTAAAAGGAAGTAAAAAGGCATATTGTTTGCTATTTTAAAGTCAAGGTTAAAGGAACATTTTTTTCTATAACACACAAACTTAAAATACTGCAAATACAACTAGGATGTCTCAAATAAATTTTAAACCAGGTTTTCAAACAAAGATATTATTCATGGCAATTGTTATGGGATTTTACTTTGTTTCTGATTCATTCGGAAGAGATGGAATGAAATTGTATTCGATAGGTAACAATTCAGCTTGGAATTCAGTTGCTACATGGTCATTATCAGAAAATGGTCATATGGCAGGTTTGGTTCCTCAAAACAATGACACCGTGGTTATTAACAACACTGTAATTCAAAATATAGATTTTTCCTTCTCCGCAGCAGGGATGTTGGAAGTGTCTGTTAATGGGTTATTACGTGGTGATAATCAAAGTCTTTCTTTTGCAGGGAATTCTACTTTAAAATGTAATGGCGAATTAAAAATTAATAATCTGAACTTAAACGATAAATCAACCTTCCTGGTTGAAAGTACAGGTAAAATCACTGTTAAGAATACATTTGTTACAAATTCCTCATCCAATCAATCAGTTTCAGGTAAAATTCTGGTAACAGGCGTTCTCTCGTTAGGTTCATCCGCATCCATTAAGGGTAATGGTACAATCGTATCAGCACATTATGATGGAGAAGGATCTATTTTAGGTTTTAACAATGCATCATTAATTCCTGATGGTTCATTAGTAACGGAATATAACTGGGTAGGTACTCAGGATAATAACTGGAATGAGCCTATGAATTGGGCAGGAAAAATTGTTCCTGGTAATACTTCAAATATTTCAGTAGTTTCCTCTTTGAATGATCCTGAAATGACTGGCAATGCTAAAGCCAACAATTTGTATGTTAACTCAGGTTCTTCACTTACGGTTAAACCTAATGCAGTAATCGAAATAAACGGCAATCTTTCAGTAATAGGTGTTGGTAAGTTATTATTAAAGAATACGATCAGCGAAAAATCTTCATTGGTACTTAACGGCGATGTTATCGGTAAAATTCAATCTGAGTATCCTGTTTTAAAAGAACAGAAAATCCTTGTTTCATCACCAGTTGAAATGGCTGAATCGCAAACATTTCTTAATATGTTTCTCCGCACTTACGATGAATCATCATCACAATGGGGTACATATATTGTTCCAACCAATGATCCTTTACAGGTAATGCAAGGTTATGAGCTTTATTCATTATCCAGTGATACCAGGATATTTGAAGGAACTCCTATTAACGATCAGAAAACATTCGAGATCTCAAATTCAGGAGATGGACTCAACTTGACGGGAAACCCTTTCACATCTTTTATTGATTGGGAAACTTCAAATAAAGAGGCATGGCAACGTAACTCAATAGCTTCTGCAATATATTATCCAGATCCTTCAGGAACAGGTAATTTCTCAGTTTATCTTCCGGGAGAAGATGATGCAGTATCACTCAATAACGGTAGCCGTTACATCGCTCCAATGCAAGGATTTTTTGTAAAGGCAGGTAGCGAAGGATCATTAACTGTGAATAAAAGTTCAAGGGTCAGCAGCATGAGTAAGTCAAAACTTAGTGTGAAAAATAATGCAATAAAGTTTAGACTGAATGATTCCGACGGGCCTAAAGATGAAGTGATGCTGAGAGTTATGAATAACGCCACTTCCAGT
>CAJDUB010000172.1_pt1 | contig 12785 bp, 11 predicted proteins | sample 7390251 | NCBI WGS metagenome assembly CAJDUB01 (sample SAMEA7055665, study PRJEB34461) | soil metagenome | biome: terrestrial ecosystem; feature: Peninsula; material: soil | place: Antarctica | collected 2016
AACCATAGTAATAGCTGCGGTAAGAGTAGTCTTACCATGGTCAATATGACCGATTGTACCTACGTTAACGTGAGGTTTTGAACGATCGAATTTTTCTTTTGCCATTTTAATTAATGTTTATTGTGTTACTTTTTGTATTGATTTAAACTTACAAATCAGAGCCTTCGGCGAGAATTGAACTCGCGACCTCTTCCTTACCAAGGAAGCGCTCTACCCCTGAGCTACAAAGGCCTTCAAAGAGCGGAAGACGGGGCTCGAACCCGCCACCTATAGCTTGGAAGGCTATCGCTCTACCAAATGAGCTACTTCCGCAAAAAATAATGTGCTAATTTGTTAATGTGCTAATTTGCGAATTCATTTAAATAATAAATCACTTCATTATTGCATTAATTCATTAAAGCATTATCTGATGGTGGGGGGAGGAGGATTCGAACCTCCGAAGGCTTAGCCAACAGATTTACAGTCTGCCCCATTTGACCGCTCTGGTACCCCCCCGGGTATTTTTAACATTACAATGAACGAGAGCCGGTGGAGGGACTCGAACCCCCGACCAGCTGATTACAAATCAGCTGCTCTACCAACTGAGCTACATCGGCCTTTTTTTGTTCTCTGAAAAGAGCTTCAAAAGCAGGCTTTTTGTGTTTATACAACTCAAATTTTCCTCATTATCAGCCCTTTACAACCCACCTTATATAAACAAAAGCAGTCCTTTTTGAAAAGGACTGCAAATGTACGCACTTAATTTGAATTACCAAACAAGTGATGAAAATATTTTCATTTATTTTTATTCCCCTCTTTGTTTCTGTTTATGTTTAGTTAATTGCTTGCGCAATGCATCAACTGCTATATCAGTAGCTTCTTCAAATGACTTACTCTGCTTCTTTGCAAAAAGATCATTGCCCGGCACTAAAAGCCGGATTTCAGCAACTTTATTATCATGATCTTCTCCATTATTTACCCTGAGCGTTACTTCACTTCCGATTATCCCGTCATATAAATCCGTAAGCTTTTCTACCTTTTCGGAAATGAATGTGTCCAACCTCTTGTCGGTTTTAAAATGCACTGAATTGATGTTTACTTTCATGAGTCCTCCTTTTTAATTACGCCCTTGGATGGGCTTGTTTGTAGATAGTTTTTAGTTTCTCAATGGTATTATGAGTGTAAACCTGGGTTGCTGCCAGGCTCGAATGACCTAAAATTTCCTTTATGGCGTTCAGGTCAGCACCATCATCAAGCATGTGTGTAGCAAATGTGTGCCTTAATACATGCGGGCTTAGTTTGCTGTTGGAAGCTGTTAACGAAAGGTATTTGTGAACTATGTTGTGAACCAGTCGCGGATAAACAGGTAAACCTTTTGATGTAACAAAGAGTGAATGATTATTGTTTTGAATGATATGGTTATTTTTTATTAAAAATTTATTCCGGTAATCAAGATACTCTTTCAACATAGTTATAACGTTATCACCCAAAGGTACTATTCTTTCCTTTTTACGTTTCCCTAATACTTTAAGAGTTCCTTTGTCCAGATCAAGATCAGAAGTTGAGATTTGAACCAATTCAGTCCGGCGGATTCCGGTTGCATAAAATAAGGTAATGATCATTTTATCCCGACTTCCTTCGTAATCATCAGTAAATTTAACTTTATTAAATATTTCATCCAGATTCTGACGGGTTAGAAATACCGGTAACTTCTTTGAGGTGCGGGGTGCAACCACTTTTAGCATAGGGCTGTTTTTTATCAGGCCTTGTTTTTGACAATACCGGTAAAAAGATTTCAGGCTGGAAAGCTTACGGTTAATTGAACGTGAAGAGATTTTGTGATCGAACAGGTAAATGAGCCACGACCTGATGAGGTTATGATCCGCCTGCAGCAGATCAGTGATAGAATATTGCAGAGATAAAAACTTGGTGAAATCATCCAGATCGGTATGATATGCCAGGATAGTATGCGCTGAATAACGCTTTTCAAAACTCAGGTAATCTATGTATTTATCCTTCAGCATCCCTCAAAATAAAACAGGAAGTAATCTTTGCCTCTCAAATTCAAATATTGTACATAACTAACGTTAAAAGTACAACAATAGTATGAGAAATGCAAGTATTACTTCCTGCTTACCGGAAATAATTCCGGTTGATTACAATTCCTGCTGCTGCTGAAGCTGTTGGATGTAAATTGCGTGGCGAACTTCTTCGCGGCGCACGATTGATGGCTTTGTAAATTTCTGACGATTACGCAGTTCTTTTACAACACCGGTTTTTTCGAATTTACGCTTCAATTTCTTCAGCGAGCGGTCAATGCTTTCGCCTTCTTTTACAGGAACAATGATCATAATGGATAAACTTCCTTTCGGTTAAGTGATTAATTTAATGATTTTAAGGGGTGCAAAATTACAAAATATTTTAAAATAAAACAGCATGAACTGAATATTTATTTTAAAATCCGGAAATAGCAAGAAAATAGATATCCGGATTAATCTATATTTCTTTCCTGAAAACACTGAACCTCTTATAAGCGTAACCCCGGTTGGCGCACATCTTATTTTCTGATGCGTGCCGATACAATACAAATCAAAAGCAGATTAATCGCTTTTGAGGGCAAAGTCAAAATTTTACAGACAAAATATTTGAAATCAAATGGGATTTAATGATAGTTCGTATATTTGAAAGATGTAAAAAATACTCTGCCGCACGCATCAAAAAATAAGATTAGCGCGAACTGAGAAATCGATATCCGGAATAGATTATATTTCTTTTCTAAAAACCCTGAATCTTTTATAAACAGGCACTTTCAGCCTTTCAAATTCGGAACGCATTTTATTGTTATTTTCAAGTATAAGATGTGTTTCCATATCTTTAAAGTCAGCTTTGCGGGCTGATTCAATAAGGCTGATTCCCATCACAACCTCCAGGCCGGTTCCCTGATAATCCCGGCGCACTGCTCCCAACATAAGGTCAAGTTGCCTGGCTTTTTTGGTGGCAATCAAAATCTGGAAAATACCAATAGGGAAAAGGTATCCCTTCGATTTCTGAATTCCGATGGATAGATTTGGTATTGCAACAATAAATGATATCACTTCCCCATCCTTCTCAATTAATTTTACAAATCGTGGATCTATTATAGGAAGATAGCGCGATGCAAGTTCCTGTATTTCAGTGTCGGACATAGGAACGAAACCATAAAGATGATTGTAGGTTTTATTCACCAATTGCAAAACGGGAATGATATAAGGCTTTAACTGTTTTCGTGAAGTAAACTCAATCAACTCAAAATGGTTGCTGTAATTGGATCGTTTAACAATTCGGTAATACAATTCGGGGAGTGCCAGGTTAACCGAAAACCTATAGGTCATACAATCAATTTCCTTCACAAACCCTTCATTTTCAATCAGCTTAATAATATATGGAGGATTGCAGGCAGAATCGATTAATGGCAGGTGACTAAAGCCTTCAATAAGCAATCCTTGTATGTCTTTATCCGAAAACCCGTAAGGACCTACCAGCAAGGTTTTCCCTTTTTGGTCAACCCAATCCTGAATAAAAGAGAATAAAGTATGAGCCACTTCCTGGTTATCGATACAATCAAAATATCCGAACCTGGCTGAGTTTTCATTTCGCAGTTCATTATACTGATTGTGAATAATCCCCATTATTCTTCCTACAGGCTTCCCATCAAGCATAGCCAGTACCATTATAGTATCGCAGGAATCAAACTGATGGTTCTTTTTCGGATTAAAAAAATTCCAGTCGTCATTATAAATAGTTGGCATCCAGTTGGGCTCATCCCCGTGCAGTTTAGCAGGCAAATGAATAAAAGTGCGTAATAATTTATAGGGGGTTACTTCAACTATTTTTATATTCATACTCCTGGTTATGTTGCCTTTTAATGGGGCAATATTAATAAATAATTGTGAAGTTGTAATATTACTCATCGCATTGCATTTGATTCGGAAAATTACATACCCGCAACTACCTGTTTATTTGAGAATTAGGATATTTCTTTTAGGTAATTTAAACAACCTATAAATATTTTGGTTAATAAGCATACTTTTGTACCTTAAACATATATCAATATCTACATGAACATACAATACATCGGGGAACACTTAATGGCCGGTTATTTAGGCCGTATATTTATATGGATCAGCTTCTTATCCTTAATATTTTCTGCAATCCTTTACGTCTATTCCCAAAAAAAGGATGAAAAGAAAGCCCTTTACTCCAAATTGGCCGGAAACCTTTACTGGCTTCATTTTTTAACATTGCTCGGGGCTATAGGCGCTTTGTATTATCTGATAGGTAATCATTGTTTTGAATACTCATATGTGTGGCAGTATTCGTCGCTTGATATGCCTGCCAAATTCATGATATCCTGTTTTTGGGCAGGACAGGAAGGTTCGTACCTGGTGTGGGCATTCTGGCAGGGAATCATAGGTTTAATTTTATTGCGTACCGCTAAAGACTGGAAATCATGGGTAATGCCGGTATTCGCAACCGGACAATTATTCCTTATTGTTAATGCAAATGAGGAACTTTTTAAGCATGCAAACTATCTGGCAATGATAGCGGATGGTAACGGATTAAATCCTTTGCTCGAAAACATCTGGATGATCATCCATCCTCCTTCATTATTTCTTGGTTATGCCGTCGCACTCGTTCCATTCAGTTTTGCCATTGCTTCATTATGGCGCAAGGAATACCATTCGTGGTTAAAGCCAGGTATTCTCTGGACAATTGCAGGAATACTTACTCTAGGCAACGGCATTATCCTTGGCGGACGCTGGGCATATGAATCACTCACTTTTGGAGGTTTCTGGGCATGGGATCCGGTTGAAAATGCATCGTTGATACCATGGCTTCTGCTGGTTGCGGCGCTTCACAGCATGATTATTGCGCGGAAAAGGTTTAACACCTATACCACAACCTATATATTTACTATACTGGGCTGGTTTTTCGTAATGTATGCCACGTATCTTACACGCAGCGGAGTGTTGGGTGATACTTCAGTACATTCCTTTGGTATAAATGCGCTCTCAGGACAGATGATTTTTTTCACTGCTTCGTTCCTGATTCTTCCGATTGTACTATTGTTTACACGAAAAAAGGAATTCCCTCAAAAAGATAACGACGATGTTATGACCCGTGAATTCTGGATGCTAATCGGGGCTATAGTTATATTAATCTCGGCTTTCCAGATTATTGCCACTACCTCAATTCCGGTTTTTAATAAACTATTTGGTACCGGAATAGCACCACCAATTGATAATATACATTTTTATAACACCTGGCAAATGCCTTTTGCGATAGTGATTGCTTTAGTAATGGCCATAAGCCAGTATTTGTGGTATGGCCCGAATGATGTAAAGAAGTTTCTGAGGAAAATTCTGATTGCATCAGGAATAGCAGTATTACTCACTGTATTTATTTCATGGGGCGATAACGTAACCGGATCAAGCCGGATTGTGCTTTTGTTCAGCATTTTATTAGCATCGGTGGTTTCAATTGATTTTATTATCCATTATATAAAGGAGACGACAAATATAGGTGGAGCATTTACCCATGTTGGTTTTACTCTCTTTTTGTTAGGCGTTGTGCTTGCTTTCAGCAATTCACAGGTAATTTCGCAAAACACTTCCCGAATGGCTGGTAGCAGCGACAATGAAAATCAGGATAATATCATTTTAGTGAAAGGTATTGGAAAACCGATGGGGAAATACATGGTTACCTATACGAATTCAAAAACCAAAGGAAGAGAAACTTTTTTCCAGGTTGATTTTGTAAAAATGAAAGATGCAGGAACAGGTAAAATTGATTTCTCACTTCATCCTTCATTAAACGTAAATACCCGGATGGGAAATGTTTACAATCCTGATACAAAACATTTTATTGATAAAGATATATATACTTTCCTGAGTTATGCCCAACAAAGCGCAGGTGAAGCTGATGCCGACGGGTATAGCAAAAGCGGGCAACAAGCTATGACATTAAATGACACGCTGGCAATAGGGCGTAATCTGCTTGTTCTCAACGATATTAAAACAAGTATGGTTAATGATGATGTAAACAATGCCAGTATTTCGGCCAGTTTTAAAATCATGAGTATGACGAATGGCTCGATGGATACCGAGATTAAGTACGAAATTATAAACGGAGAACTTAAACGTACTGACGGAATATTAGATCCATTTAATTTAAAACTGCGATTAGAAGGCGTTGAACCCGACTCAAAGGCTATCAATATCGGAATCTACGAAAAGCAGCAGGATTATATTGTTATGAAGGCCATACTTTTCCCGTTTATAGGGGTATTGTGGTTTGGAATAGTTATTTTGTTCAGCGGATTAACTTATTCAATCATGCGACGCACCATGGGGAAAAACAAGGAATCTCAAACAAAGTAAAAATTCAGTTCATACTTTACAAATATTGCAACGATGCATAAACGCATTATTAATATTGCATTGGCCGGATCAGGGAATATTGCCTGGCATCTGGCTAATGGATTAAAGTTGCAAGGATACCGGATTACCCGCATCTGGAGTCGTACTTTTTCAAATGCATCAGAATTGGCCGCCGATTGCAATGCGATAGCCTGTAAAGAAATTGCCGACCTGGGTGAAGGCGCAGATATGATAATTATTGCTGTTGCTGATACCGCTATTGCAGATGTTGCATCAGGCATCGGAGAATTTGATGGGATTGTAGTGCACACAGCAGGCTCAGTTGCTATGGATGTATTAAACGGACACTGTAAGAACTACGGCGTCCTTTATCCATTACAAACCTTCTCGAAAGGAACTGAAGTTGACCTCAGCAAAGTTCCGTTTTTCATAGAGGCATCCTCAACCGAAGTATTTCAATCCATTCGAAAAGTAGCTGAATCGCTTTCCACAAAAATATATGAAACTGATAGCCGTCAGAGGATGCTGATGCATGTAGCTGCCGTTATTGCAAGCAATTACACAAATTTAATGTATTCCATTGGCAACGAAGTGATTCAAAGTTCCGGCTTACCAAAAGAAGTCCTTTATCCGTTGATCATGGAAACAGCAATAAAAGCTACAACAGGCGATCCGGCTGAAATGCAGACAGGCCCCGCCCGGCGCCACGACACCATAACCATTCAAAAACATATTGAAACACTTGCTTCATTGCCCGAATATGCTGAACTTTACCAACTCTTAGCCAGGCTGATAAGCAATAAATACAAATAACAAACAACAAATTTCGTATGTCGAATTACAAAGAGAAACTTTTAAAAGTTAATACATTTATTTTCGATTATGATGGAGTGCTTTCGGATGGACAGGTAATTTTAACAAGTGACGGGGATGCTTTACGCACTGCCAATGTAAAGGATGGATATGCGATGCAACTTGCCATAAAGAAAAACTATCGCATTGCTATAATTTCAGGAGGGTTTTCAGAATCAATGAAACGCCGTTTCGAAATTCTTAAAATTAAGGATGTTTTCCTTGGGGTTGACAAAAAAATTGATGTGTACAATCAATACCTGGAAACGCATAACCTGGAAAAAGAAAATATACTTTTCATGGGTGACGACATCCCTGATTATGAAATTATGCTTGCAGCCGGGGTTCCTACATGCCCGTCAGATGCTGTTGAAGAAATTAAACGGGTTGCCACCTATATTTCGCATCAGTCGGGAGGCCGCGGTTGTGTTCGCGATATTATTGAACAGGTGTTAAAAGTTCAGGGCAAGTGGATGAATGATGATGCGTACCACTGGTAGACGGAATGTTGTGAAGTTCAAAGTTGAAAATTTAAAGTTCAAAGTTCAAAGTTGAGCCTACTCCGATAAGTCAAAAATTGAAGAAATGCCACTAAGTCACCAAGACTCTAAGTCTCACAAAAAAATGATTATCAACATATTAATAATTGTGATTCTTTGAGATTTTGTGGCAAAAAATACTATTCTGAGTAGTCTCCGAGTTCAAAGTTTAAATTTCAAAGTAGAAGGCTCCAATTTCCAGATTTCAGTTTCCCGATTCAAGAATAAAAACAAAAGTATGCTCAAAGGAAACCTTTATCTTATTCCAACACCACTTGGTGAAACCGGGTTTGAAGCCGGACTTCCGGTGTATAATCTTCAGATTCTGCAACGGATTGATACATTTATTGTTGAGGAACTTCGCACCGCACGCAGGTTTCTGCGCAAAGCAGGCTATTTGAAGGATTTTGAAACAGTTACATTTCATCTGCTCAATGAACATACTCTTGACAATGAAGCAGATGGCATGCTTGGGAATGCTATCTCCGGTCAACATATTGGATTGCTTAGTGAAGCAGGATTGCCATGCATTGCCGATCCGGGAAACATTGTTGTTCGCCTCGCGCATCGCAAAGGAATTCGCGTTATTCCGCTTACAGGACCTTCTTCCATCATGCTTGCATTAATGGCTTCAGGTTTAAACGGGCAAAATTTTGTTTTTCACGGTTACCTTCCAGTTAAACCCGACGAACGCATAAAAGCACTTCGCGAATTGGAACTGGCTGTATCAAAAGGCAATCAAACTCAGATGTTTATCGAAACACCCTACCGCAATATGGCAATGCTCGAAAGCATTATTAAAACATGCCATCCCACGCTTACACTTTGTATTGCAGCAGATCTGACGCTCGAAACCGAATGGATACGTAGTATGCCCCTGAGTGAATGGAAAAGGCAGAAACCGGAATTGCATAAACGGCCGGCAGTGTTTTTATTGGGAAACGGTTAGTTTATAAAAAATAACCTGGAACAAGAGACAAGGAGACAGAGCGAGGGGAGACAAGGAGAAATGGATGCAATATTCAAACGAGACATTCAGAATTTCTGTTTAACAACCTTAATCTCACTTGAAAAGATTATTATGTACAGTTGTCATTTCCTGAACAGCATTGAGTATTGCTGCTAATACTTTTAGCAAAGAAAAAATGTATTCTATCTCAGAAATACACTATGAACAAACAAATCGGACTTAAAGAAGCAACCTCTATCGGGATCGGAGGAATGGTTGGCGGTGGAATTTTTGCTGTTCTCGGGTTAGCCGTTTCATTAGCTAAAGGCGGAACCCCGGTTGCGTTTTTTATTGCCGGGATTTTAGCATTTATAACTTCCTACAGTTATGTTAAACTATCGTTGTCATACCCCGACAGAGGCGGAACTGTAAAGTTTATCAACCAGGGATTTGGTAAATCGATCTTCAGTGGAGGGATAAATAACTTATTGTGGATCAGCTATATAATTATGCTGGCACTCTATGCTTCTGCCTTCGGCTCGTATGCACCCAATCTCTTTGCATTGACAGATTCCAAAACCCTGGATTTTCACATTTATTCAAGCGCTATAATTGCACTGGCAGCCCTGATTAATTATTACAGCATCAAAGTTGTCGGAGAAATAGAAGCTTATGCCGTTACTATCAAGTTAATTATTTTGCTTTTATTTGTTATTATTGGAATTTACGGGCTGTTTGGAAATACGAACCTAACCCAGTTATCCATTCAGAACTGGGAAAGCCCGATTCATCTAATTGCAGGAGGGATGGTTATTTTTGTTGCTTACGAGGGTTTTGAATTAATTGCCAATGCTGCACCCGACATAATAAATCCTGCGAAGAATATTCCCAGAGCATATTACATTTCGGTCATTTTTGTGATTTTATTATACATTATCATTGCTGTTGTTATAGTAGGCTCATTGCCCTTTAGTAAGATTGCTACTGCACAGGACTATGTTCTGGCAGAGGCTGCAAAGCCATTACTCGGACAGACCGGCTTTATTATCATAACAATTGCTGCCCTTATTTCAACATTTTCAGCCATTAATGCCTCGTTGTTAGGAGGCAGCAGGGTTAGTTACGAAATAGGAGAAGATGATGAATTGCCTCATCAGTTTACTTATAAATTATGGAACCATCCGGTTGGTTTAGCAATAACCATTGTTCTCAATTTTACGGGATTTAAGTTGTCGAAGGAAATTCTGGGCAATAAAGTGATTCCGTTTATAGGTTTTTTATTATGTATAGCAGCACTTATCGTTTTAATAATTCAGCAATATTCTCAAAACCTACTTGGGGTAGAAGTGGCCCTGGCAACAGTTTCCTCTGCCTTTTTGATAGAATATATTTATAAAAAATCAGAACCCCAAAGAACAATAAAATAAGGCAAAACAAGCAACTCTGTATTGTAAAAGTTATATTAATCATATCTATATAGATACAATATGTTTATGTAACTTGTGGCACTTTTCTGTATTAACTCATTAAGCAGAAATATTTTGAGATTTCATCTAACGATTTAAAACTAAATCGATGATTGAATACACAGAATTAAGTGTAAATAATTCACTGAAATTTTCCATAAATAAACTCTGGATATTCACAACCACGACCTTAAAGCAATTGAAGCAAACAAAACCATTGTGCCGAACAGATTCTTCAATATAGATTTTATAGCCGGGAAAGACACAACTAAATTTTTATTGGCTTTCAAGTTTTTTCAATTTTAATGCTAGCAATCTGATTCTTTTGTACCAAAACCAAATGAAACAATTATGAAAACAAGTCTTTTATTCTTAGGATTAGTAGTTTCTGTAGTTTCCTTAGTCGGACAGAATATTTCTCAAAAATACTCCGTCCTTATTAAAAAGGCAGATTCACTTTATAATGTTAAGAAATTTAAAACCTCTGCTTTTGCATTTTCCGATGCTTTTAAGGCAACAGATGCCATTGTTACAAGTAATCATCGATATAACGCTGCGTGTTCATGGGCATTGGCAGACTATCCAGATAGTGCATTCCACAATCTGAATTACCTTGCAACACAAATGGATTACTCCAATTATGGACATATAAAGTCAGACCCTGACTTAATATCATTGTATGGTGATCCCAGGTGGAATGTATTACTTGCAACCGTTCAGGAAAACAGGAAGAAAGCGATCCCAAACCTGGATTATGTTACAGTAAACGGATTTAAGGTTGAACTGGTTACATATGGTATGGAAAACAACAAAAAAGGAAAGCCTGTTATTGTTTTTGAAAATGGCAGGGGAACCGATTTTGAATATTGGATCCCCATTATTAAAGAAGTATCGAAAGGAAATGCCACTTTCGCATATAACCGTCCGAGGATAGGTGGTTCCGACGATGACAACCAGATTCCGGCCGTCGAACACATCGGGGAACTTCTTCGGCAAACATTGCTCGAGAAAGGTCTTTCCCCTCCTTACATACTTGTAGGACATTCATGGGGTGCAGCATATATCAGGTACTTTGCTTCATTTCACCCGGATGAAATTGCAGGACTGATTTTTGTTGATCCCCACGACTTTATGAAAGTTGACGGAGGCGGGAGATTGCCATACCAGGAAGTCGGGATAACCGAAAGCCAGATCGATTCCCTTTTTGATGTTTACGACAAATCAGCTGATGAATACATGGCTCAGGGGCCAAAATTTGTAGTTGAAGAAATGAAAGCCCAAAGAGAATTCTCCAAAACAGGTCGTGAATTATGTAACCGTAATCCCTTGCCTGATGTGCCTGTTCATTTTATCAAAGCAGGTGGTTATTCAAAACAACCTGGAGAAACTCCAACCATTTACAACCGAGAAAAAATGTTCAGGATACAGGTTGATATAAACATGAAGAGTTATCTCAAATTAATCAATCCCTTGAAATATGGTAAAATATTTTATATTTCAAACTCAGGGCATTATATCCCGAATGATGATCCGGATGTCATTATTTCAAGCCTGAATCTGGCGTTAAAGGACTATGATAAACTTCAAAATATTAAACAATGAGGCTTTAACATGTTGCCTGATGAGACAGTCAAAATACTGAGATGAAAATATATTATTCATTCAGGGTATGAGTAATAGAAAATAGAGTATCCGAAACTCTATTCTAATATAAATCCCGGTACATACTCCAGGCAATTAAAATCACCTTTATATGAACCGGGAAATCTGAATATTACACTCAGAAAAATAAAAAGTCATTTCCTGAATGAGGCAACTTTTTAGTGATGATGATGTCCGCCTGCTCCATGGGCATGACCATGACTAAGTTCTTCAGCGGTAGCTTCGCGGACTTCAATTACATTTCCTGCAAAGTGCAGCACATTTCCAGCCATTGGATGATTAAAATCCATACGAACCAGCTCATCGCCAACGCTTACCACAATACCTTGCAGCATATGTCCCTGGTCGTCGCGCATTGGGATAACATTGCCAACAGCAAGCATTTCGGTGTCAATTTTACCATCCACCTCAAAAATACTTTTTTCGAGATCAATAATAGCATCCTGATCCATTTCGCCATAAGCTTCAGCGCTTGTGAGCGTAAACTCAAAAGCGTCGCCAGTTTTAAGCGTACTTAGATGTTCTTCAAATTTCGGCAGCATTTGGCCATTTCCATACAGAAATACCAAAGGATCTCCAGCTTTGGTTTCTTCAATAATTTCACCTTTTGCGTCGTCGCGTTTTAGGATATAACTAAGAGAAACTACATTGTTTTTTGTGATTTGCATTCGTATTAATTTTAATGATTAAAGAATTATTTAACAATTATAAAGATTTATAGTTTGAGTATTAAACTGAATTTATTTTTTTATAGGAACTATTCTATTCAAGATCAATATTATACCCTTTGGAAGGATGAAGTGATCATTGTTCGTTATTGGTTAATTATTTTTCGTTATTCACTATTCACTATTCGTTATTCGTTTCCAGTGTCAGACACCTTGAGGGTGTTCAGACACTATACACTATTCATTATTCA
>CAJDUB010000037.1_pt2 | contig 12754 bp, 8 predicted proteins | sample 7390251 | NCBI WGS metagenome assembly CAJDUB01 (sample SAMEA7055665, study PRJEB34461) | soil metagenome | biome: terrestrial ecosystem; feature: Peninsula; material: soil | place: Antarctica | collected 2016
GACAAATGTCATAATTTGTGCCATCTTTCATGCCTTGTATTGTGAGAAGATACCTCCGGCATAGAACTGCCAGTATTTTTCGAAAGCCTAGATTTTTTATTCGCTCATTGCTTATTTTAAAAGGAGCTCATGAGACCGCTTCGCAAAGTTGTTGCTTTTTGATCATGCAAAAAGCAAAGAAATAGTGAAAGATTTTTCAAATGCCCCAATCTCAGCTACTACCATAAATTTTAATCACAATTTTATTAATTCAATTGCATTATTCTTCCCAGAAAATGAGGGTAATCCTTTTAACCCAGATTACGCATTAGATTTAATTTGAGTTACATGTTTATGATAACCAGCATTATAAGCTATGATTTTTCTAATGCGTAGCATTAGAGATTTTCAAAAGCAAAAGTCGCTAAAAGGCTTCATAGTAAAGAGTTTCAGGAGATTAATGAAATGAATCTTTTTGTTTAATGCGTAATCTGGGTTTAATGCATTGTGTTTTTATAAAAAAACCACGACTAAACTGCAGCCGTGGTTTCGTATCCGAGTTGTAATCAAAGTATATTTATCCGCATTTACTGTACCCGCATGAGGTACAGGTCATACATCCTTCTTTATATACTATGGTATTTTTATCGTTGCACTGAGGGCAGTTGTGGCCGGTTTGGGTTCCATCAGGAATAAACTTTTTAAGTCCGCGTATCACACCATTTTTCCAGGTGGTAATGTTAACGTTATCAAAGCTCAAATTATCAATTAGCTCAACAACATATTGTAAAGGCATTCCATGTCTGAGTATGCCGGAAATCAGTTTAGCATAGTTCCAGTACTCTTTCTTAAAGGAACGCGACAAGCCACGGTGAGTTACCCTGTAACCGTAACTATCCTCATATTCAAAATCATAGCGTGCCGGGGTTTCTTCTTTATCTTTCTGGCGGATCACCCATCCTTTTTTAACATAGTCGGGAATATAGAAATCCGTGCTTTTTCCTGTAAATATCTCGTAAGGCTTGTTATTAAGAAGGCCAACAAAAGCAATCCAGCGTTCATCTTCGTTCATAAAACGCACTACTTCAACTTCCAGTTCTTTAGGACGAGGAGGAGCTTTGGTTTCATGGAATTCGTCAATTTCCTCCTTTTTATTATCATTCCCCACCAGAACTCCTGAGCGTGAGCCATCGCGATAAATAGTCATACCCTTGCAACCGCTTTCCCAGGCTGTTAGATATACATCACTTACCAGTTCTTCGGTAGCTTCGGCCGGCAAATTAACGGTTACGCTGATTGAATGATCAACCCATTTCTGGATGGCGCCTTGCATCTGAACCTTGGCAACCCAGTCGATATCGTTACTGGTAGCTTTGTAATACGGTGATTTTGCAATTATCGGCTCAAGTTCTTCATCGGTCATCGAAATGGCATTTTCTGTATCATAGCCATTGATTTTCATCCAGTCAAGGAACTTGGGATGGAACACATTATATTCTTCCCATGCATCACCAACTTCGTCGATAAACGAAACATGTACATTTTTGTCGTTAGGATTAACTTTGCGGCGACGCTTGTAACTCACCATAAAAACAGGTTCTATACCTGATGTGGTTTGTGTACAAATACTTACGCTGCCTGTTGGAGCAATGGTAAGCATGCTGATATTGCGGCGGCCCTGTTTTTCCATTTTAGCATACACGTCTGGAGCGGCTTCGCGGATACGGTTGATAAGCGGATTATTCCGTTCGCGTTCAATATCAAAGATCGGAAAAGCACCGCGCTCGGCTGCCATATCAGCAGATGCACTGTATACTTCAATTGCAAGTGTTTTATGCACATCAACACTGAAATTTGTAGCTTCGTCGGTTCCATAGCGCATATTCAATGCAGCAAGCATATCGCCTTCAGCCGTTATGCCAATGCCGGTACGACGACCCTGCAATGTTTTTTCGCGGATTTTCTCCCAAAGGATCCTTTCGGTGCGTTTGGTTTCTTCATCTTCAGGATCTGAATTAATTTTGGCCAGGATTCCATCAATCTTTTCCATTTCCAGGTCGATGATATCGTCCATTATACGAAGAGCTGCACGCGAATGCTCGCAAGGGTTAGTTGAAAGGGTTTTGAATCCCAGATCGGCATAACAATCAGGCACTGATTCGCGAATAATAGTATCCCAGAACAGAATTCCCGGTTCAGCAGATTTCCATGCATTATGGATAATTTTATCCCACAAGCCACGGGCATCAATTTCCTGAACTTTTGAAGGGTTAGCTGATTCAATAGGATATTGCTGGTTATAAGTACCCTTGTTTTTTACGGCATTCATAAATCCGTCATCAATCCTTACCGATACATTGGCACCGGTAACTTTTCCCTGCTCCATTTTAGCATCAATAAAGCTTTCGCTGTCAGGATGCTTGATTGAAATGGACAACATCAGAGCTCCACGGCGGCCATCCTGGGCAACTTCGCGCGTTGAATTGCTGAACCGTTCCATAAAAGGAACAATGCCGGTTGAAGTAAGAGCGCTGTTTAAAACCCTGCTGCCCGAAGGTCTGATGTGCGATAAGTCGTGGCCAACACCTCCACGGCGTTTCATTAGCTGAACCTGTTCCTGGTCCACTTTCATAATTCCACCATAGGAATCGTGCTTGCCATCACTGCCAATTACAAAGCAATTTGATAGGGACGATACCTGAAAGTTGTTTCCTATACCGGCCATCGGGCTACCCTGCGGAACGATGTAACGGAAATTACGGAAGAGTTCAAAAAGCTCTTCCTCACTTATTGGATTCGGATATTTCTTTTCGATACGGGCAATCTCAGAAGCCAGACGATGATGCATATCATCAGGTGTACGCTCATAGATATTTCCATCGCTGTCCTTCAGCGCATATTTATTCATCCATACACTTGCCGCGAGCTTGTCGCCCTCAAAATATATAGTAGCGGACTCGAGCACTTCTTCGTGTGTGTAGGCTTTCATTGTTTTATTTACCGGCTTTTCAATACGCTGTTGATGCATTAATGGTGGTTCAGTTACCGGAACGCTTACAATTTCCGGCACTTTTGCCGGTTCAACTCTTACAGACTGTTCAATTCCAGGTCGTTGCCGCTGTTCAAGTACTTTCCCATAAAAATCGTTTTTTACACCTTCCCCGACGGAGGAATCGATTTGTGAAAAAAGATTAATATCCATATTGTTTTGCATTCACTGTTAAAAATAAGAAGAATATGCTGAAAGCCAATAGTATTTTGAAATTCTTATGGCTAAAATCATGAATTACAAATTTACACTATGCTTTTGGTATTATTCAAATACAGTTATTAACAAATATCGTGTTAGTAAGTATTATCTACTTGAATACGTGTTGTTTAAACCCTTAATAAGTAATGAAACCCTTGATATTAAAGGGTTTCAGAAAGCCCGCAAACAAAGGGATATAAGAATATCAAAATTAATGCTCAAAAACAAGGAGAAATAGGTGTATTTATTTTAAATACAATATAGTATATTTAAGTCAAGATTGTCAATAATAAACAAGGTGTAATATTTATTTAAATGTCATGTTTCCAAGTCAGTTTTGTACCAAAGCCAAGCCGGTTATGAGTCATCTTAATAAAGCCTGGTTGTATGCTCCAGAGAGTAAGCTTTTTAAAATTTGCTATCGGAAATTTTTTCAGGTAAGCTTCCTGAGCTATATCGAAAAGTTCGCCATCCAGCTCCGCAGACATCCCGGTAAATTGTATTCCCTGAATCTTTCCTATCATGGTAGTTTCGAGCGCTATGGCTCCTGAAACAATTGGCTGGCATAACATTTCATCAACATGCCTTGTGCCATGATCGGAAGTAAATATAAACATGTTAATCTTATCGATATACACATAAAAACAGGTGCAGGTGTAAGGAATATTGTTGGCTGAAGTAGCCAGTGTAAAAATATGATGCTTTTGAATAAAATCAGTTATTCGCTTTTCGGGAAGATTCATTTGCACTATTATCTAACAAGAATGCTATTAATTGAATAAGAGGTAGAATTATTATTTGAGTTTTAGTTTGTGCCGGTGTTAAATGATTGTTTTTTATTCATTATTTTGACCTCTCTACCCTTTGGGCATCTCCCCGTTGGGGAGAATCTTCCGAACCTGATTTCAAATTTCAAGCTAGTTTCTGTTTGTGTTACTAAATGGTGATTGTCTATTCACAATTCATTTTTCAAATATCATTGTTCACCTGATCTATTCATAAACTTTGCGACCCTTGCTCCTTTATTGCGTCTTTGCGGTAAAAAATAAAAAAGAAAGATTTAACCGCAAAGGCACAAAGTCATTGAAAAAGTTCGCAAAGAACATATTTTTGAATTTTACAGGTTCAGAAAAAATAAGAGTACTATACCTTTTAAAGCATAATTTACTTTTAAAGTGAATCAGTAAACTGCTTTTATTCTAAAAATCGAGGCTGAGTGAGAGATAGAATATACGAGGTTGAACTGTCTGATCTTCAACACCCCATGCCCAATCCGCACGTATAAAATAACCGAATAGTGTACTGCGCAACCCAAAGCCATACCCGGCAATTAGCGGATCTTTCTGAACCTGAACGGTAATATCCAGAGGTGGGCTGTTAATGGTTTTTGTATAGAAGGTATTGGATTCATCAAGAGGATTAAGTCCCTGCCAGGCCGAACCTACATCAGTAAACCCAACAATCTGAAAATTATTCAGGAATTCGGATCTGAGCGGTTTGTTTAATAAGTATTTGAAAACAGGGAAACGCAATTCAGAGCTGAATAAAGCAAAAGTGTTTCCACTGCGTGCATTCTGTTTAAAGCCCCGCATGTTGGTGGCAAGAGTTTGAAATGCATAATTCTGATTATAATTAATCTGGTATTCCGAATTAAACTTGGGCGTAAGCCAGTTATCAACACCTCCCATGTAATACAACAGTTTTTCTTTCCCAAATGAAGTACTTCCGGCAAAACGGTTTGCCCAGATAAAAGAACGATGAATACGGGTGTAATGCCGAACATCGAAACCCACAACGATCATATTTACAGAGGGTGATTTTACCAGTTGATAATATTCTCCAAACACCTTAGACCGCAAACCCTGCAAAAGATTTATTCCGATTTGCCGGGTGTTGTCGTAAACAAGTTCTCCTTTTGCTATTGCCCAGATATTACCATCCGGGTTCATGTTGGCCATAGGATAATCATACGCCAGCACATAAGGTTTATCATATTGTACCATGGCTGAACCTTTAAGAGCAATAATCTCGGTAAAGGGATAAGTCAATACATATTGAAGTTCATGAATCCTGTGACGCACATAGGCGTTGGAGTAGGTAACATCAAAGCCGGTACGGTGGAAAAAGATTTCACGATCGAGGCGATGTTTCAGATTAGAAAAGCCTAACAGATACTCGTTATGCACCAGGCTGGCATTTAAACGAACACCACCAATAATCCGGTAATCCTCCAAAAGATCGGTTGCACCCATCATAAGAAGGGCATTGGTGGGGGCATTTTGATAAACTGGTCCTGAATATCCCAGATATGGCTGGTAACTCAGGTTTAGATTGGAGAAATCGAGTTGGCTGATAAGCGTGTTAACTGAATATTCAACATTATAATTCCTGGGTTGTGGTAGTTTGATAATTGCATCACCACCTCCGGGTTGAAGAACATTTTCTTTGCTGCCTGTTGTTTTCCCTAACTGTAGATTAGCGGAAATCTGGTAGTTACTGATATCAACACCAGAAGTATCTGTTTTGGATGCAGGAATGTCGTTTTCGTAAACGGCAACAAATCTTTTGCGTTTTACCCGAAGTTCCGGTTTTAATTTACGGAGAGCCTCCTCTTTCTTTTCTTTTTGAGCTTTTTCCTGTAATTCAGCCATGTATTTGGTTTGGCTCAGGGTCTGAAGCGGAGTTATCGGTCCTTCAGGAATTTTGCCGGTATAAATGTGGTATTTATTATTTTCATAAACCACTTCTATTGTTTTTTGACCCACATAACTAACATCCTGGCTGAGTACAGAACGAGGATAATTAGTGAGAGGAAATGTTTCAGTGTAATAACGGTAATGGACTGTTGTATCCACATAAGCCACTGTACTGTCGAATCGTGCGGCGTAGCGGTTATAAACACCGTTGGCATCGCTCAGGTAAGTAAAATAACCAGGGCTGTAGGGAACAGGCTGTATTTCATTGGCCAGCCTGGTATTGGTTACTCTTTTAAGTACATTACTTCCGGAACGTGTGTCGTACATAAAAAGATCATTATTTTCCTTTCCGTCATACGAAATAAGGTTTTCCTTTGTAAACCGGATTGTATCATCGGGTCTGTTTGAACTGAAAATGATAAAATCGCCTTTCGGCAGAAATCTTGGATTTAAATCATTATACACATCAGAAGTAATGGGCTCAGATGTATTGGAAGCAATGTTGTACAAATAAATATCAGACTGGCCTCGCTGAACTGCTGACATTACATAGGATCGTCCGTCAGGTGCGTACGAAAAATCAAGAATTTTCTGGAAATTAAAAAGGTTCTGACTCTGCCATTTCCGGGTTTCCAAATCGTAGAAATACAAATATAACAAGCCTTTCTTTTCCATAATCATTGATAAAACATTCCCTGCAGGATGCCAAGCCAGCAAAGGGTACGAATAATCAACCTTTTCGTCAGTGCGATACCCGGTGCGGAATATTCGTTTCTTTTTCCCGCTGAATAAATCATAAACAAAGACTTTGTATAAGCCATGATCATTCACAGCATATACCATCTTTTCACCATCAGGGCTAATGTGCATATTATTGTAAACCCTGTCCTTTTTTATTTTAAAGGGAGCTTTCGGATTATACTGGCTGTAATCCTGCTTATCCGATGAGTATGCCTGATTATACCAGTTATACCATTCTTTCACAATATCTTTAAACGAAATGCCAAGCACATATACAAAACCGCCTTCAACACTGCGATTTACCCTTGTCATATACAATATATTGGCAATGTTCTCTTCCCCGTACTTCTCAGCAACAAAACGCCATAATGAATGGCCAGCTAATACTGCATCATCATCAAGCAGGTGGTTGAACTTTTTGTATTTTTTACTTAGTATTCCATCTTTAACCTTATTGTCAAGTTCAGTATCCCAGTTACGGCTATAATAGGAAACCAATCCGTCGATATACCATGCAGGCAGATCAATAAGTGTGCTGTTTTTTACCTGCGAACCAAGCGATCCTCCGTAGATAATATTTTCGAGCAGAATTCGTGTAATTCCTCCGCGAATCTGCCGGTCGAAATGAGTGAGATCTCCATCAAAATACAGGAAAACTTTGGAGCCTATAATATGTGTGATTCCGCCTGTATTGTACTGCTCGTTATTCATTAACCCGATATTGCTCTGCTTCAGGTCCGAATAGGTATTATAAACAATGAACTGTGATTTTTTATCAAGAGTTGTTTCAAGTTTCCGCTCGATTTCAGGTATGTATTTCGCGGCATAATCTGCAGTGTGCTGGGCCAGCTCTTTGCCATTAAGATAATAATATACATCAAAATTATTGAAACGGTAATAAGTCCAGAGGAAATCATTGTATTGAACACGGTTTTTACCAAAGGTCATTTGCGAACCATTGTAAAACTGAGCCGATGCAGAATGCGTAAAAATCCACACAATCAGCATGATACATGCTAATCTGTATGTTTTTACCATAACATTACCGGAAAGTAAATGCATTTGTGTTCAATTATTTTCAACCCGCTAAAGTAACAAAAATCTGCGGTTCATTGTTTATGTATATAGAATAGGTTTATTAATAACTTTAACGCGCCAAAATTAAAATAACTATGAGCCAGAGATTAAAGAAATTTGTTTTTAATTCATTCGCTGTAAATACATATGTAATATCTGATATTTCCAGCAAATGTCTTATTATTGATCCTGCCTGTCAGCATCAAAGTGAAGAAGCTGAGCTGCTGCGATATATAACCGATAATAATCTGTTTCCGGTGGGAATGGTAAATACGCATTTCCATGTTGATCATATAATTGGGAATACATTTATCTGCAATACCTTTAACCTCAGGCCACAATGTCATAAAAGCAGTAAAATGCTTTGGGAAACCGCAGTTCAATTTGGTTCGGTTTTCGGTATTAACCTCCAGAATATGATTGTGCCTGTTGATTTTGTTAGCGAAGGCGACCAGATACATTATGGAAATTCGAAAGTTGAAGTTTTATATACTCCTGGCCATGCTGATGGCAGTATTTGCCTTGTAAATCATGATGAGCGTTACGTGATAGCCGGTGATGTGCTGTTTCGCGACAGCATTGGCCGCACTGACCTTCCGACGGGTAATTTTGATGTACTGCATGAGAGTATTACTGCTAAACTATTCACTTTGCCCGATGATTACATCGTATATCCGGGGCATGGACCTGAAACTACCATAGGATACGAAAAGTTAAATAATCCTTATCTACGTTAAAAAGCAAAAGAACGGGAGCAATACACTCTTACGTTATAATTGAGAAAAAATCAGTTGATTTTTCAGTATGTAACTAATCAGTCTCGTCAATTAAATGAAGAATAAATACTGTCGCAGATTACTCGGATTACACAGATAAGTATAGATACCTGAAGTATATTTGTGTTAATGAAAACTATTGAAGTCAGTATCAAATCTGTGCAAATCAGTGAAATCTGTGGCAAAATAGATTATAGTGAAGCTGAATAGTTACTTCATTATCAGTTATCAATGGGTTTTGTCTATTTCTGATAATGACCATTGTTATAATTTCCTGTTCCTGATAATTAAAACTTGTAACTAACTTTGCTGCCATGAAATTCGTTGATACACACTGTCATTTATACCTTCCGGAATTTGATAATGACCGGCAGGCTGCTATTCAAAAAGCAGTTGATGCCGGCGTAACCAGGATCCTGTTGCCAAATATTGATTCAACTTCCTGGCAAAGTATGCAGGAATTAAGTGAAAATAATCCGGGTATTTGTTTCCCGATGGCAGGATTGCATCCCACTTCAGTACTTCCCGAAAGTATAGCTGATGAAATGAATGAAGTAAAACGACATCTTGAAACCGGCAAATACTTTGCCGTAGGTGAAATAGGCATCGATTTGTACTGGGATAAGACCCACCAGGGCTTACAGGAAGAAATATTCAGGGAGCAGATCCGGCTTGCCAAAAAATATAACCTGCCAGTTGCTATTCATATCCGGAAATCCTTTGACGAATTATGGCAAATTCTGAAACCCGAAACAGGTCCCGGTCTGAAAGGAGTTTTCCATTGTTTCCCCGGTGACGAAATGCAAGCCCGGCGGGTAATTGATGCCGGTTTTATGCTGGGAATCGGCGGTGTGGTAACTTTTAAAAATTCAGGCTTACAAAAAGTAGTTGCTGCTGTCGGGCCTGAGCATATTATCCTCGAAACCGATGCTCCTTTTCTGGCTCCTGCTCCCTTTCGCGGCAAAAGGAATGAACCATCCTATATTCCGATTATAGCTAAAAAAGTAGCTGAACTCTGCGGGTTAACAGTTGAAGACGTTGCTGAGATAACCTCAAGGAATGCACAAAACTTGTTTAATTTGCAAAAGGTATAATGAAATAAAAATGGTCCTGAATATGTCATTTCGCAATTCCGGATACTCAAAATCTGAACCCGAAATCCTGAAATATAAATATAAACACCTTTCAACCTAATGACACCAAGCCTTCTCATCATATACACCGGCGGCACCATCGGAATGGTTAAAAACGCTGATTCGGGCGCTTTGCAACCCTATCATTTTGATGATATTTACAAGTTGATGCCGGTTCTGCATAATTTCGAATATAAACTGCAATCCGTTTCATTCGATCCACTGATCGACTCATCTAATGTAACTCCATCCTTTTGGATAAAACTGGCAACCGTTATTGAAGATAATTATGAAAAATATGATGGATTCGTGGTTTTACATGGCACTGATACCATGTCGTATTCAGCTTCGATGCTTAGTTTTATGCTCGAAAACCTGAATAAACCGGTTATTTTTACCGGATCTCAGTTGCCAATGGGCGTGGTACGCACCGATGGGCGCGATAATTTTATTAATGCCATTGAAATTGCTGCTGCAAAAATAAACGGGAAGCCTTTGGTTCCTGAAGTAGCTATCTATTTCGAAAACAAGCTGATGCGTGGTAACCGAACCAGCAAATTCAATGCCGAGAACTTCAATGCATTTCTTTCCGGCAACTATCCCCCATTGGCGGAAGTTGGAGTTCATATCAGGTATAATTCCGAAATGATTCTGAAACCCGGCAATCGTGAACTTAAAGTTCACAAAAAGCTTGATAATAGTGTGATCATTTTAAAATTATTTCCCGGAATTGCTGAAATTGTAGTAAAAAACGCGCTTACTATCGAAGGACTTAGAGGCGTTATTCTTGAAACGTATGGTGCCGGAAATGCTCCCACCGACGCATGGTTCATTGCTGCTTTAACTCAAGCTATCGGAAAAGGAATTATTGTTTATAATGTAACCCAATGTAAAGGAGGTGCTGTAGAAATGGGCAAATATGAAACCAGCATTTCGCTTGGGCGTATAGGAGTAATTGGTGGTTCTGACATTACCACTGAATCAGCTATCGCCAAAATGATGTACTTGCTTGGAGAAGGTTACAGCCAGGTAGAAGTTAAAAGACTGCTCCAGCTGCCTTTACGTGGCGAACTTACCTTATAATTTTATCAGAAAAAGGAATTTCACCGCTTGAGCTTCGTTTCCCGGATATGTTCACTTTTGGGCGTAGTTCACGATCATTTTGAGGGAAATATAATTTGTTGCAAAAAGGACAGCAAGTTTCAATTTGAAAAATAACTTCTACCTCCGGTCATTTATAACTTATTATATCTATCTGTATTTATGATTGTTATAAATTTTGGCAACATTATTGCTTGTAATCTTTACTGTTACCGATTAAGAAAAAATATATTTACTCACCTAACTTATTACAGCCTTGGAAACAAATTCAGCAGTAAGCAACAGGAACAGCATGCAGGCACAGGTTGCCCAAAGTAAAGGCACTGAATGGATGGTGTCAAATTATAATGCGTGGCAACAACGCTCCCCGTTGCCGGAAAGTAAAACCCCTCCTTTGATGCGATTGGTCAGCAAATTGGCTCAGAAAGAGAGACAGATGAGCAGTGTTGCTGCACTTTCATTCAGATCAATACTATTAATTATTGGGTTAATAATGTCTGTTAGAGGCAGGTAATCCTGTTTGCACAGAAATTAAAATAAATCAATTTTGTCAGCCTTTTGGGGCGAAGTAAATAGCTTCGTGATCTTTATCATGTAGCTGGTTTATAAAATATACCTGGCTAAGCCGGAGCAATAACGGTTTTGGATTAACGGGTAACTACGAAAAACTTCATGTTTTAATGAATCAGTACTGCGCTTTTATAGAGTGTGGTGCTGTTTTATGTTTGTATTGCCTGATTGGAAATAAGACAAACCTGTTATAAGCTCAAACTTATAACAGCCGATTTACGAAGGAGGTGTTTCAATCAACATAATACTCGCTATGTCTTTAAATAAATTCCGCTAAGCTTTTTAAACTGTAGGTACTATTATTATGTTCAGGTATAATATTATAAAGTCCATATTTATTTTTTATAGTATATCTAACTGTTTACCATTGTATTATCTATTCATTTTATTATAATAGAGTACTTCTGTCAACCCTATCTACTTCCGGATTGACTGGATTCCACCAACAAGAATAGTGTTCCTTCGTACTATGATAAAATAAATCACTATGAACGAAATAGTTATAGTATCAGCCGTACGCACTGCCATTGGTAATTTTGGTGGTTCTTTAGCCGGACTTTCTGCAACTGAATTAGGAATAATTGCAGCAAAGGAAGCAATCCGGAGAGCAGGCATTAATCCGGAGGAAATTTCGGAAACCATAATCGGCAATATTCTTTCGGCAGGGCTCGGACAGAATATTGGCAGGCAAATTGCTATTAAAGCCGGCATACCCGATACCAAACCTGCCATGACTATAAATAAACTTTGCGGATCAGGATTAAGAGCCGTTTCGATGGCAGCTCAGTTTATCATGCTTGGTGATGCCGATGTGGTGCTGGCCGGTGGAACCGAAAGCATGTCGAACGCGCCTTACTTATTGCCACAGGGCCGTAACGGATACCGAATGGGTCACGGACAGGTAATTGACAGCATGATAATGGATGGACTTACCGATTCGTTCAACGACTATCATATGGGGATCACAGCCGAAAATATTGCCGAAAGGTGGAAAATCAGCCGGGAAGAACAAGATCAGTTTGCATTCGAAAGCCAGAGAAAAGCTGAACAGGCTCAGTTGGCGGGTCGTTTCGCTGATGAAATTGTTCCCGTAAGTATTCCCCAGCGCAAAGGCGATCCGATTATTTTTGATACCGATGAATTCCCCAAACACGGAGTAAAACCGGAGAAGCTTGCAGCACTAAAACCGGCTTTTAAAAAAGATGGCACTGTAACTGCCGGTAATGCATCGGGTATTAACGATGGAGCCTGTATGCTTATAATTATGTCAGCTGAAAAAGCAGCCGAACTTGGCGTAAAGCCACTTGTCCGTATTTTATCATACGGCAACGCAGCGCTTGATCCTGCAATAATGGGTTATGGTCCAGTTCCGGCAACACAAGCAGCTTTGAAAAAAGCCGGGCTTACTATAGATGATATCGATTTAGTGGA
>CAJDUB010000112.1_pt1 | contig 12683 bp, 8 predicted proteins | sample 7390251 | NCBI WGS metagenome assembly CAJDUB01 (sample SAMEA7055665, study PRJEB34461) | soil metagenome | biome: terrestrial ecosystem; feature: Peninsula; material: soil | place: Antarctica | collected 2016
TTACACACCGGTTTTTTCACAAAAAATGGATTTCTATTTTGATAAACTGGTGGTGCCTGTTCGTGATTCACTCGAAAAGGATATTGACAGGGTTATGACACTGGCTTCTGTTAATAAAGACATGGAAACCTATATGGCCTGGTTTCTTTCACTAAAATATGAAACCTCACAAGTAATGGGACACGATGCCTTGTTCGTTTATATGGTCCGCAAATACCTCGAATCCGGCAAAGTTGATTATCTCTATCCTGAAGTTAAAGACAATATTATCAAACGTGTTAATACACTGGAGCCGCTGTTATTGGATAAAGTTGCGCCCAACCTGATTTTAGTCGATACGAATAATTATGCACACTCATTGGCAGCGACAAAAGCCCGTTATACTTTGTTGTTTTTCTGGGAAAGCACCTGTGGCCATTGCAATGCCGAAATGCCTAAAGTAATTAAATTTTACGAGGAATTTCACAACAAATATAACCTCGAGGTATACGGAGTAAGCACTGATACATCGCTTGTAAAATGGAAAGAGTATATCAAAAAAAACAAGTTGCCATGGATCAATGTGAACGGACATTGGAGTGTGAGTGGAAATTACCATACACTATATGATATCCGTAGCACACCTATTATGTACTTGTTGGATGAAGACAAAAAGATACTTACAAAATTCCTGTTGACTGATGATATCAGTGGCGTAATTATCAAACGGGAAGAAGCCCTGGAAAAAAGTAAAAAAGAAAAGACACCATAGAAAATTTGTTTCAGGTTTCTGATTTCGCGTTTATTAATCCTAAAATTGTTGAATCTGAAACTTGAAACCAGAAACATTTATACCTCAAATTTGAAACAAAACACTCCTATTCCCAAAGCACAGAACCCCACTACATCCCGGACTACATGGATTACCGGTGCCTCATCCGGTATAGGTGAAGCATTGGCAATGCAACTGGCGGTTCCCGGAAGTACAATTATTCTCTCCGGACTCGAAAAAATACAACTGGAGCCTGTTGCTGCTAAATGCAAAATAAAAGGAGCATCTGTACATATTATCCCTTTTAACCTCACCATTGAAAACGAAATAACTGCAGCTGTTGATAAAGTTCAGACGCTGGTTACAAAAATTGATATTTTAGCAAATATAGGAGGCATTGGTCAAAGGTCGTTAATAGTAGAAACGCCCGATTCCGTTTCGCGAAAGATCATGGAAACTGATTTCTGGGGACATGCATCTCTTTCATCCAAAATATTACCATTTATGGTAAAAACCGGGGGAGGAACCATTGTTGTGATGAGCAGTTTATCAGGGTTGTTCGGATTTCCGCAACGCTCAATGTATTGTGCCGCAAAACATGCGCTTCATGGTTTTTTTGAAACGCTTAGGCTCGAACATCATAAAGACAATATCAAGGTTCTGATGGTTTGCCCGGGAAGGGTAAAAACCAATTTTTCCTATGGCGCGCTTACTTCAACAGGCGACACGCACGGACAAATGGATAAAGGGAAAGAATAAAAAACAGATTCTGGTCGGAGGAAAAGAATTAATAATGGCATACCTAAAGCGATTCGTACCCTGGCTACAGTATTGGATTGCGCTGCGGATTGATCCGAATGCTTAATGAAAAGTGGGATGTTGGATGTCGGATTTCGGATTTCGGATTTCGGATGTTGGATGGCAGTACTTTTAAACATTTGAACGCGAAGCATTGAACATTTCAACATAGGTAAATTTGATCCCAATATTTAAACATTGTCCGCCCCCTAAAACCTAACCCCCAAAAACTAAACCCTTTTTTTAATGAATAATGTAGTAGTAAGCGGAATACAACAACTTGGTATTGGCGTGTCGAATGTTGCAGAAGCCTGGAAATGGTATCGTAAATACCTGGGAATGGATATCAAAGTATTTGAAGAAAGCGCTACTGCTTCCCTGATGTTGCCATATACCGGCGGAATGCCTCAGAAACGTCATGCTGTGCTTGCATTAAACCTGAGTGGTGGTGGTGGTTTCGAGATATGGCAATATACCGATCGCATTCCTCAGCCACCTAAATTTGTACCTGCCTTAGGTGACCTGGGAATATTTGCAGCAAAAATTAAATCGAGGGATGTCCAAAAGTCTCATGCTTTTTTCGCTGAAGAAAAACTCAATGTCAGCCCGCTGACTCAGGACCCTCATGGCCGGACGCATTTCTTTCTGACCGATCCTTACAACAATATTTTCCAGATTATTGAATCGCATAACTGGTTTTCGAAAGAGAAAAAACTTACCGGTTCGGTGTATGGAGTTATAATCGGAGTAACTGATATTAAAAAATCAATGGAAGTATATTCAGGTATTCTGGGTTATGACCAGGTTGTTTTCGATCTTAATGATTCGTTTACTGATTTTGAAGGAATTCATGGCGGCGATTCCAATTTCAGAAGGGTGCTGTTAAAACACAGCAAACCCCGACTGGGAGCTTTTGGAAAGCTTTTTGGTGACAGCGAAATTGAACTTGTACAGGTTGAAGGACATACACCTCGCAAAATCTATGAAGAACGTTTTTGGGGCGACCTTGGTTTTATCCATCTTTGTTTTGATATCCAGGGAATGGAAGCGTTGAATGCTGCCTGCGCCAAACGCGGATTCCCTTTTACCGTGGATAGTTTCGCAAATCACGATGGAAACAGTTTTGACATGGGCGAAGCCGCAGGCCATTTCTCCTATATCGAAGATCCTGACGGCACTTTGATCGAATTCGTGGAAACGCATAAAGTGCCGATCTTCAAAAAATTCGGATGGTATCTGAACCTCCGCAAACGCAACCCAGCCAAGCACTTACCTGATTTTATAGTTAGACTGCTGGGATTGGGCAAAGTGAAAGATTAGTCTTCAAAGTCCCAAACTCAAAATTTCAAGTTCAAAGTTCCAAATAGAAAGTATTCTGGAAAGGCTTGTCGGTTAAACTTTCAAGGAACATAGTTTAGGAGATTAAAACCTTGAACATGTTTTATAGGCGAAGATTTATCCAGGCTGCTGGCAGCTAAAAGAATTTAGCGATTTAGAAGCACTTTTCAGTCTGTCCACAGCGAACCTGGATAAGAACCCAAAATCTTGAATTTAGCATTTCACCTGCCATAAGCTATTTGCAATATTCATATTGCACAACTCACACAAACAGGTCGAAAATAATAGTAAAAAAATGAAGAGGATTTAGGTATTTCGTACCTTTAAACATGCGGGGTTAATACCGGATTACCCATTTGTGCAGCCAGCTTCCCGGCTTCTTCTTCTATATCCGGGTATTCTATACGACAAGCTTGGTTATGCTATACGGCAGGTGCAATACCTGTTTATTAAGACAGTAAGCGTTACCGAACCCTGTGGATACTTAAATATCGCAAATGTCGAATGTTTATTTTTATTGGGTTTGGATGTCGTTTTTAGTCAACAAATAAGAGTTCCCCTCTCGTTAAAGTATAAAATAAACCTACTATTTTAATCTCTCCATTTTCTTCCATTTCTTTTAATATCGGGCTCTTTGATCTGATGGTTGAAATTGCATGTCGTACGTTATTTTCAGATACAAGCTTTACAAACGCTTCATTCTTTGAAGTCATGATACCATTGTAGTTTTGGCTCATTTTTATTGCAGGCTTAATTTTTGAAAGCGTTGTTGTCAGGTTTCCTAACTTAACATCGTCGATAGCTCCTATAATGGCGCCACAATGCTGATGTCCCATAACTATAAGTAATTTTGCCCCTGCAACTTTACAAGCAAACTCCAAACTACCTAATAAATCGTCGTTTACAAAATTGCCTGCAACGCGACCAACAAAAATGTCTCCAATTCCTTGATCAAAAACATCTTCTACCGGCACCCTACTATCAAGGCAACTTAAAACAACCGCTTTAGGATATTGACCAAAGGCAGATTTACGAATTTGTTCTGAGTGATCTCGCTGTGTAAGATTGTTATTTCTAAATCGCTCATTCCCATCCAGAAACTCTTGAAGTATTTGATCAGGTGTTAATTTAGCCCGCTCCTCAGCAGTAATGATTGTTTTAACTAATTTATCCTGGTCTCTTTTATCCGTTTTTAATTTATTTTCCTTAGTTCCCATAAGATTTGATTTTAAATTTCTATTTTTTTGGAAAAAACCGCAACTAAAAGTCTGGTCAGTTTTTAGTAAGTTCCTTTTTTAACCACAAAAAACCATTGTCCATAGTGTCAAAAAGTTGGTTCTCCGGAATTAAATCTGGAATTATATCTATTGACCGAAGCATATCCGCAGGTTGACTTTCTAACCCAATAATAATTACCTGTAATCCCTTTTTGTTTAAATCAAAAAGTGTTTCTTCCATCGCATATAAACCCGTTTGATCAATGTATGGAACACGATCCATTCGAATAATCAAGACTTTTATTTTGTCATCCATATTTTTAAACAACTTCATGAAATGTGAAGTAAAACCAAAAAATAAAGGCCCGTATAGGTGTTTTACATAAATGGCATTTTTGAATTCTTCGAATAGTATTTTTTCATCATCCCAGGGTTGTTCTCCTTTAAAATCAGCCAGAGTAGAACCCGATGTCCCTTTTTCTGCAATATCACCAGAACGTTTCATGAAAAGAACCGAGGCTAAAATAATTCCAATAGCAACTGCATAAATAAGACTCCCAAAAGTTGTAATTAATAGGACGATAACCAACACAACAGCATCTGCCCGGGGAACACGTAATAAATGCTTTAACCCTTTCATGTCAATAATATTGAAGCCAACCGGTATAAGGATTCCAGCTAAAACAGGTATAGGAATAAAGGCAGCTAACTTTCCTGCTCCAAGCAGTACTAACAGCAGGAACAATCCATGAATTACTCCGGAAAGGCGCGTTTTTCCTCCTGAATTAATATTCACAACAGTTCCCTTTGTAGCTCCTGCTCCCGGTATTCCGCCAATTAAACCAGCTACTGCATTTCCAATGCCCTGGCCAATCAATTCACGATTACTGTTGTGTTTTGTTTTTGTAATATTATCTGCAATTACAGATGTTAGCAATGAATCTATTGATCCCAATACGGCTAATATGAGTGCGTATTCTAGAATTATTACATAAGCGTTGGTATCAATATTGAATAGCCCTGCTATTTTCAGGGAAGGTAAGCCGGAAGGTATCTCACCAATAAGTGGAACATCTAATTTAAAAAAGTAAGCAACAAGAGATGCTGTTACAAGCGCAACAAGGGCACTGGGAACGGCCTTGGTAATTTTTGGGAATAAATAGAAGATGAATACCGTTATACCGCCAATTCCGATTGCCGCTATATTAAATTCTGAAAACAGACGCGAGATGTCTTTTACAACGCCAAGAGTGGATGACGGTGATGATATTCCTGCGAAGGGATATAGTTGTAACAAAATAATAATAAGCCCTACGCCACTCATAAATCCGGAGATTACCGGATATGGGAAATACTTAATGTAACTACCGATATTTATTAATCCAAAAAAGATTTGAAACAGACCGCCAAGTAAAAAAGTTGCCACGATTATTCCCATGGCATTTTCGAGACTTCCAGCAAAACTAATTGCTATTGCAATAAATGCGGCCGATACCACTGTCATTGGACCGGTGGGGCCACTGGCCTGCGTTTCGGTACCACCAAAAGCTGCGGCTAAAATACCAACGGCTATTGCTCCATAAAGTCCGGCAATGGCACCCATACCGGATTGTACACCAAAAGCCAGCGCCAAAGGTAAAGCTACAATTCCTGCAACAAGTCCTCCTGAAAGGTCGCCTTTAAGATTTTTAAAATCATAGATTTTCTTTGACATATTTTATCTTCTAATTTGCAGCAATAATTAACAAATGATGTGTTTATTTGTTTATTCACTTATTTTTGGGATGAGTCAACAATTGGGTATAACTATTATAACGTTAGGTATGTTGCTACCAGCGACCTTTCAAACCAATAAAGTTAAACAAAAAATGGACGCCAACAATGATACAAAACGACTTTCACGGCTGACTGCAATTTTGACCTAATTGCAAACGAAACTACAGTTAACGGCTTCGGAATTGGCAAACAAATTTTCAGAAAGTAACAGGACAATATACTGAGGCATAAAAGTATTGAAACAAGCAAACTCCTGAAAAATGGAATGAATATACTGAAAAAAAATTATGAACAAGAACATGACCGTTTAAAAATTATTGCAATTTTACCTTGTGAAACAGTAAATAAAATCGGACTATACAGAGAAAGAGTAAACAAAAAATCCTTGCTAATGGAAACGTACAAAATTCAAATTATTGAAACCATTGTAGTGTTAGCTGGCTACATATTAGTTCATTACGTAACTAAAACTTTTGTCAACAATACGCTAAAAAGTACACATTTGCAGCGTGGCAGAAGAAAAATTATTATCAAAGCTGTTCACTCATTGTCTTTTCTAACAGTCATAATCCTATTATCTGCTATATGGGGGCTTAAACAAAATGAAATAGCTGTTTTTGTGGGTACTATTCTAACAGCATTGGGTATTGCCTTTTTTGCTCAATGGTCATTACTCTCCAATATTACTTCAAGTCTATTATTGTTTTTCAATCATCCAATAAAAATTGGTGATACATTAAAAGTGATGGATAAAGATTATCCATTTGAGGGAGAAGTCTCTAATTTGACCTATTTTTTTGTCCATTTAAAAACAGAAAGTGGCGAAATAATCACAATTCCAAACTCTCTTTTATTGCAAAAACCGGTTTCAGTTATTGAAAAAAATAATACTTCAAAATCAATATCTTTATGAAACGACTATTATCAGCACTGATTCTTCTAATTTTATCGGAGAACAAGTCTCTTGCTCAGAACTTTGACATGGGTAGTTGGAACATTTTGAATTTAAAATACAACGTTGATGACAAATGGAGTTTGTTTGGCGAAACGCAGTTACGTTCGTTAAAATTTTACAACAACTTTCACTATTATGAAAATAAAGGAGGAGTTGCCTATAAATTTCATAAGAATGCTACCTTATCTCTTGGTGCAGGTAGTTATCAGACATATAAAGAAGGTGGCAATTTCGTTTTACCCAAAAACAACGATGAATTTAGAATTTGGCCACAAATAGTTATTTTTCAATCTTTAGGAAAACTTAAAATAGAACAGCGATACCGTGCAGAGTTTAGATTTACAAGTAATGGTTATCGAAATCGCTTCAGGTATAGATTAGGTTTATCCTATCCATTTGGTAAAGAACGAAACAATTATAAACCTTATCAAATCAGTGTTGGTAACGAACTGTTTTTTACAGACAAAGAACCCTATTTTGAAAGAAACAGAATGTTAGTTGCTTTCAATTACAAACCTTCAAAGACAACAACCTTACAAGTTGGTTATTTGCATCAATTCGACTACAAAATCAACGATGAAACAGGTCGTGACTTTTTACAAATCGGTTTTTTCATTGAAATATTCAGAAAGCAATCATCCAACACAAAGTATGACATTGACCTGAAAGACAATTAGTAAGTATGTCAGGACAACTAAATACAGACAATGGCTCACAATCACTGTGGACAAGAACGCCAGCAAATTAAAGCCCATATGAAATAGGCTGGGTTTTGTGCTCAGCTGACAGATTGCATTGTTTTAAATAAGATATTGATCTTTAAAACGAAAATCTGATAATACTTCCCGGGATATCGAATATTTGAGGAACAACTTATCCTGAACAGGATGGGATTGATTCCTGATTCAGCATTTCAGACTGTCAATTTTTCTTCGGAAGAAATTCGTACGTTTTTCCTATTTTCTGCTTATAAATCGGGCATTATTGTATTTTTACACTGTGGTTGCAAAATACTTCACTTCATTTATCACCTTAAATATTCCAATTTAGTTATGAGAAAAACTACTCTGCTGTTACTTATTTCCGGAGTTTTCTATAATGCGACACTGGCCCAAAAATCGCCAGCCGACTATGTCAACACATTTATCGGCACAGGTGGCCACGGGCATACTTATCCGGGAGCAACTTTACCTTTCGGGATGGTACAGCTGAGCCCTGATACCCGGCTCGAAGGCTGGGATGGCTGCAGCGGCTATCATTACGATGACAATTATATTTATGGATTCTCGCATACGCACCTTAACGGAACCGGTGTTCCCGATCTTTGCGATATACTGTTTATGCCAACCACGGGCGAAACACGCTGGAATAACGGTTCGGATGGCAAGCCGGGATATGGATCTCATTTTAAACACAGCAGCGAAAATTCAGAAACTGGCTATTATAAAGTTTCCCTTGATGATTATAGAATTACAGCCGAACTCACTGCTACAACACGTGTTGGAATGCACTGCTATACTTTCCCGGCAAGTAATGAATCCAATATCCTCGTTGATCTTTTTCATCGTGACGAAGTGCTTGAATCATCCATAAAAGTGATCAGCGATACGCAAATTGAAGGCTTACGCCGTTCACGCTCATGGGCTGAGAATCAATACGTTTATTTTGTTGCTGAATTTTCGAAGCCTTTTTTATCCTACGAAATAGCTGTTGACAATAAAACTCAGCCCGGGATTACATCAGATGAAAACAAGAAAAACATTAAAGCGATTTTTCACTTCAATACTACCAAGGGTGAAAAAATTTATGTAAAAGTCGGAATCTCGGCAGTAAATGAAAAGGGTGCCGGCCTGAACCTTAACAGTGAAATTCCTGATTGGGATTTTGAGAAAGTGCGAAGCGATGCCAAAGCTGCCTGGAATAATGAACTTTCGAAGATAGAAGTAGAAGGCGGAACCGAGCAGCAAAAAACTGTTTTTTACACAGCTCTGTATCATACCATGGTGAACCCCAATACATTTATGGATGTGGATGGTTATTACCGTGGCCGCGATCTGAAAGTACACAGGGACAATTCATTTACAAATTACACTGTTTTTTCACTCTGGGATACCTACCGGGCTTTTCATCCTTTAATGGCAATTATTGATCAAAAACGGACTCTCGATTATATAAAAACATTCCTTACACAATACGACCAAGGCGGTTTGTTACCGGTGTGGGAACTTTATGCTAACGAAACTTTCTGCATGATCGGTTATCATTCGGTTCCGGTAATTGTGGATGCATACCTGAAAGGAATCAATGGTTTTGATACCGAAAAAGCACTTGAGGCAATGCGGAAAAGTGCAACGCGTGAAGGAAATATAGGTTTAAAAGCATTGGATCAAAATGGATTTATTTCAACAGAAGATGAATCGGAAAGTGTTTCGAAAACATTGGAATATGCTTACGACGACTGGTGCATTGCACAGTTTGCCAAATCGATAGGAAAAAATGACGAATACAACTATTTCATCAAACGGGGACAGAACTACAAAAGTATGTTTGATGCTTCAACCGGATTTATGCGTGCCCGAACTAACGGTGGTTGGTTCAATCCTTTCGATCCGTTTGAGGTTAATTTCAATTATACTGAAGCCAATTCGTGGCAATACAGTTTTACAGCTGTTCAGGATATGGATGGTTTTATTCAGCTGCAAGGCGGTAAACAAAACCTGGCTAAAAAACTGGATCAGCTTTTCAGCGTTTCATCCAAGACCTCAGGCCGCGACCAGAGTGACATTACCGGCTTGATAGGCCAATATGCACATGGAAATGAACCAAGTCACCATATTGCTTATTTATACCCGTTTGTTGGCCAACCCTGGAAAACGCAAAAACTTGTCCACCAGATCATGAATACTTTTTATCGCAATAATCCTCACGGACTAACAGGCAACGAAGATTGCGGCCAAATGTCGGCATGGGCTGTAATGAGCGCTATGGGTTTTTACCAGGTAACTCCCGGAACGGCTGAGTATGTAATAGGGACTCCGTGGTTCAGCAAAGTGACCATTAACCTCGAAAACGGCAAGAAATTCAGTATCAATGCCAAAGGTGTTTCAACAAATAATTTTTATATACAATCAGCAACGCTGAATGGTAAACGCCATGATGCTTCTTTCCTTAAGCATGAAGATATTATGAACGGAGGCGAACTCACTTTTGTCATGGGCAGCAAACCAAATAAAACCTGGGGAACAGGCACTGCAAGTGAACCCGTTACTTCGATAACGGACTACCTGGTTGTGCCGGCACCGGCAATTAATGATGCAACAAAATCATTTACGGATAAAAAAGAAATCAGCATCAGCGCTGCTGCCGGGGCATCCATTTATTACAGCCTTACCGGCCCCGACGGAAAAACAACCACACAAGCATATACCGGGCCCTTCACTATTACCCAATCTTCGGCTATCCGGTTTTATGCACAGATGAATGGAAGTGTGAGCCCGCTTGTAAAATCCGAATTCTTGAAAATAAATAATGATAAAGACATTAAATTGCTAAATCCCCCGGCGAATCAATATTCAAGCGGCGGCGCAGCCAACCTGATCGACGGCATACGCTGTTCCGATGACTTCAGGGTGGGCGGATGGCTGGGATTTGAAAAAGTAAACCTCGAAGCCATAATTGATTTGCGTGAAGTAAAACCGCTGACTACCTTCGCTGCCGGGTTTATTCAGGATATAAATTCATGGATATTCCTGCCTTCGCAGGTTGAATTCTTTGTTTCCGAAAACGGTTCAGAGTATCATTCGGTTGGTGTGATTAAAAATAATATCCCTTTGGATAAGGAAGGTTCCATTCTGAAAACTTTCGGAATGACAACCGCATCAGTAAAGGCCCGCTATGTAAAAGTGGTCGCCACAAATATTGGCAATTGTCCGCCGGGACATAAAGGACTTGGCGCTCCGGCATGGCTGTTCGCAGATGAAATTATTGTACAATAACGAAGATTAAACTCACACAAATGATTCATTAATAGCATAATGTATATAAAGAAATTTTTATGAATAAATTTAATTCGAGCTTCCGGTTCCCAAAAAACTTCCTTATTACAGCAATGTTTGCAACCATGCTCCTTTCGTTTTTCAGCAGCAAAGCTCAGTTGATAAATGACCGGAATACGCTTGCCGATATGTCACTTATACTTCAAAAACAGGTGCAACTGGCAGCGGGCAGGAGCCACCAGCTTTTTGATGTTTTTAAAAATCCTTTGAGCAGGGACGAAAAACAAGCAATGGAATATCTCTATGCTTACATGCCTTTGAGCGACCTGGCCGATTACGACGGAGATTTTTTCCTGAAACAGGTTAAAACCATACTCAGGGCCCGGGAAGAAATGGCCTGGGGGAAAACCATTCCTGAAGATGTTTTCCTGCATTTTGTACTTCCGCCACGGATCAACAATGAGAACCTCGATCAGTTCCGGGTGATTATGTACGATGAATTAAAAAAACGAGTTGCCGGATTAAATTTGCATGACGCAGCCCTGGAGGTAAACCATTGGTGCCACGAAAAAGTTACTTACCGCGGCAGTGACGAACGCACCAGTTCTCCGCTCGCTTCAGTTAAAACTTCGTTTGGGCGCTGTGGCGAAGAATCAACTTTTACCGTTACAGCCTTGCGAACAGTAGGAATTCCGGCCCGGCAGGTGTACACGCCACGCTGGGCTCATACCGACGACAACCACGCCTGGGTAGAAGTGTGGATTAACGGCAAGTGGCATTTCATGGGAGCCTGCGAACCTGAACCTGAACTGGATATGGGTTGGTTTGCAGAACCAGCGCGAAGAGCTATGCTTGTACATACGCGTGCCTATGGAGCATACCATGGAACCGAACATGTAATTGACAAACAGGACCGCTTTGCCGAGCTTAACCTGATACAAAACTATGCTGTGGCAAAACGTATTTTTGTTAAAGTGGTTTCCGCTGATAACAAACCTGTTGCAGGAGCAAATGTTGAATATCAACTTTACAATTATGCTGAGTTTTATCCTATTGCCAAAGGCATTACGGATCAGAAAGGCATGAACTCTATAATTACAGGGCTCGGCGATTTGCTGATCTGGGCTTACCAGGGCGAGAAATGGGGATACAAAAAAATATCGGTGGATAAAATGGATTCGGTTACCGTTACAATCACGGATAAGCACAAAACAGGTTTTTCTGAAAATTTTGATATTATTCCCCCGGTTGAAAAAACGCCTCTGTCCCCGAAAGTCACGCAAAAGGACCGCGATTTCAACGCCTTCAGGCTGCAAAAGGAAGACTCGATCCGGACTCTTTACATGTCAACTTTTAAGGATTCAACATGGATAGTAAGCTTTGCTGAACAACAAGGATTGAGTGCCGGACGTCTTTTACCGATCTTACTTAACAGTTATGGCAACTGGCAGGAAATAGCAGATTTTATTTCCGGAACACCCGATTCATTGAAAGAATGGGCTGTTTCGCTTCTGGAAGTTGTTTCTGAGAAAGATATACGGGATACTAAAGCCGAAATTCTGAAAGATCACCTTTCGCATGCCTTTCTATATAGCACTCCTGATATACTTCGGAACAGGGACTTTTTTGCCAACTATATTTTAAACAGCCGCATTGCGAATGAGATGATGCTTCCCTGGCGTGAGTATCTTCAAAAGCAGTTTGGAAATCAATTTGCCAATGATCTTAAAACAAACTTCAATGTGCTGGTTGAGTGGATCAAAGCAAATATTAAGATTGACAATACGGCCAACATGCATTCACGGGCGCCGCTTTCGCCACGCGGTGTTTTCGAATTAAAAGTAGCTGACAGC
>CAJDUB010000073.1_pt1 | contig 12636 bp, 13 predicted proteins | sample 7390251 | NCBI WGS metagenome assembly CAJDUB01 (sample SAMEA7055665, study PRJEB34461) | soil metagenome | biome: terrestrial ecosystem; feature: Peninsula; material: soil | place: Antarctica | collected 2016
TCTCCCCATCTCTCAGTCCCTCAGTCTCTTAGTCTCCATTTCTCCTTGTCTCCCCTTCCCCTTGTCTCCATTTCTCAATCTCCCCTTCTCTCAGTCCCTCAGTCTCTTAGTCTCCATTTCTCCTTGTCTCCCCTTCCCCTTGTCTCCATTTCTCAATCTTCCCTTCTCTCAGTCCCTCAGTCTCTTAGTCTCCATTTCTCCTTGTCTCCCCTTCCCCTTGTCCCCATTTCTCAATCTTCCCTTCTCTCAGTCCCTCAGTCTCTCAATACGCTCTCTCATTCCTTCCTTCAATGAAATTGATAAAGGACTTATTTACCACTTTATTCCCGCCAGGAGTAGGATAATCTCCGGTAAAGTACCAGTCGCCGGTGTGGTTTGGAATAGCCTCGTGCAAATCTTCGACAGTCTGATAAACCACAGCTATTTCGGCTTTGCATCCAGGAGGAGTTACCAACTGGGCTATTTTTGCTGAAATCTGCACGGGTGTGAACAAATCATAAATGTCCTTAACGTAATTAACTATCTGCTCTTTGGGCAGTTTTTCCTGTGCTTTGCATTTACGATAAACTTCGTTCAGAATATCACTTTGATGTGTCTCTTTTAATAATTCAATGGTAGCATTAAAGGCGATAAAATCGGTGATTTTTGCCATGTCAATTCCATAGCAATCCGGGTAACGGATCTGCGGTGCCGATGAAGCAACAACAATTTTCTTTGGTCCCAGCCTGTCGAGAATTCGTATTATGCTTTGTTTCAATGTGGTGCCACGTACAATTGAATCGTCCAATACAACCAGGTTATCCGTTCCACGACGGACTGTACCATAGGTTACATCGTACACGTGAGCAACAAGATCATTGCGCTTTGAGTCCTGTGTTATAAATGTGCGTAACTTGATATCTTTAACGGCTACTTTTTCAACACGTGGTTTCAGCTGAAAGATTTCCTGTAGTTGTTTGCGTGTAATGTTGGGTCCTTCTTTCAGTATTTTGTCAGCTTTTATCTGGTCGCACACATTATTCAGTTCTTCAACCAATCCATAAAATGCGGACGACGCTGTGTTGGGGATGTAACTAAATACGGTATTCTCCAGGTCATGACCCACTTCTGAAAGTATATTTTTTGTCAGAACGATTCCTAATCGTTTACGTTCATTATAAATTTCGCTGTCCGTTCCGCGGCTGAAATAAATCCGCTCAAATGAGCATGAACGTCTTGGACCTGGTTTTTTAATCTGCGATTCCTCCACGGTTCCGTCGCGACGAACAATCAACGCATGACCGGGTTTCACTTCATGAACATCATCATACAATACGTTCAACGTAGTCTGAATCACAGGCCGCTCTGAAGCAGCAACTACAATTTCGTCGTCCTTGTACCAATAGGCAGGCCGTATTCCATTTGGATCGCGCAATATAAAAGCATCACCATGTCCGAACATACCGGCAATAGCATATCCACCATCCCAATATTCGGATGATTCCTGGAGTAAGTGTTTAATATCAAGATTTTTAGCTATAAGCTCAGTGCTTTCCTGCTTGTTAAAACCTTCTTTCTTAAAACGGCGGTAAAGATCTTCATTTGCGTCGTCAAGAAAGTGACCTATTTTTTCAAGGATGGTAACAGTATCAGATGTTTCAACCGGGTATTGTCCGAATTTGACGAGCCGTTGAAAAAGCTCATCAACATTAGTCATGTTAAAATTTCCCGCTAATACCAGGTTTCTGGTCATCCAGTTATTGTAGCGCACAACAGGGTGAAGGTTTTCAATGTTATTTTTCCCGAATGTGCCGTATCGGAGATGACCAATAAAAAGCTCACCATAAAAAGGTGTATTTTCCTTTAACCAAACCGAATCATTTATTTTTTTCGGATCTTTATCCAGGATATCCTGGAAAGGCTCATAAATCTGTTTAAAAATATCATCAATAGGCGCTGTTGTGTTGGATCTTACCCTGTCAATATACCTGTGTCCCGGCTCCACATTCAGCTTAATGCTTGCTACTCCTGCTCCATCCTGGCCGCGGTTATGCTGTTTTTCCATGAGCAGATGCAACTTATTGATACCATAAAGAGTTGTTCCATATCTGGCAAAATAATACTCAAGTGGTTTAAGTAACCTGATAAATGCGATACCACATTCATGTTTTATTTGTTCACTCATGGAAATGTACTGATATTTTAAATTTGAGAGCTATTTTGTTGAATGCCAATAATTAATGAAGAAACAGCCTCAGGGATTTTGTGTGAAATCTCTGCCAGTTGTTAATTACTGATTCATAATTAATGGAATGTTCTATTTAATTCTTAATCAGCTTTTTACTTCCTGCAAAACCATCATTAGTGTAGAACAGTAGGAGATAAGTTCCTTTTGACTTTGAGCTTAGGTCGAAGTTAACAATATTGCCCGAAAGCTTTTCGCGATCGATGATTTTCTGGCCGGTGAGGCTTATCATGATGACTTTATTAACACTTTTAGGTATTCCAATCCAAACAATACCCTGTGCAGGATTAGGATACACATCTACCAGATCCATCAACTTGTTTTCAGGAATTCCAAAAGTTGAACCCTTATCGTTATAGTAACAAGTGTATGTATAAGTGCCATGTTCAATAGTCCATGTTCTGTTTGGTTGTCCGTATGGGAATTCAACGGCTGTATCGTTCCATGAGCTGTTAATCCGGAACTTGAATTCGAGCTTGTCGCCATCAAGAAATCCCGCTATGGTAGTGGAATATTTAGTGGAATCAGTTCCCGGAACAATAGATAAAATGTTTTTTGTGCCGTCAAAATTATTGAAATTACCAGCTACATCTACTGTGTCAGTCCTGGGATTAAACAAACTGTCAGCAATATAATTTGCCATGTTCACCTCAAATGTAAGATTTACAAACTGAGTTACGTTTTCAGTTACTTTTAAATCATCAATGGCTATTTTATCACCTCCCGACTTTGTATTTAGCCTGAACCCGATAAAAACTATTTGGTTGGCATATCCGGCAGTGGCAAGGTTAAGTTCATTGGAGATAAATTCTGTTGCATTGGATGAAACATAGGATCCTGCCACTCCGTTAAAGAGGCAACCTGAAGGAGATTGCTCGGTGGTTGAAATATAAACCTGATAAGTGTCGATTTTACCACTTGTTATCGAAAGGCTTTTCCACGACAAAGTTGAAGCTTCACCAAGCCTGATAGCGGGAGTTACAAACCAGTCATTTGCTGCTGTATCTCCTATGTAATTTGAAGTAGCTATTGCTGCATGATTACCGGAAGGACCTGCTGTATTTACAAACCAGGGAACTTTCTTTAAAGTGTCATATTGAGGGTCAATCGGGGTAGCTTTGTCAAAATTTGCAAGTACATAACCCTGAAATAACTTAGCTGTATTTTCAAATGTTTGAGAAAAAATTACTTCCTGGGCTTTTAAACCCATAGTACCTGAAAGGATGAAAAGTATTACAGTAAAAAATTTTCGTATCATACAATTTTAATCTTAACCATGAGTTTTAACATGAGTGGTATCGCATTGACTAACAGTTATTTATCTCTAATTGAGATTATTCATGCCAGTTATAGGAGCGCAAATTTACAAATTCCGGAGCAATAAAAAGAGGTTGAACAAATATAGCTTTGGCCAGTTAGTTATTATTAGCAATTTTTAACGTTAATTTGTAAGGCTTTTCAACTGTGAAGCTTTCAGGTAGCTGGCTGAACTGAAAATTATTACAGGGTGTTTTGTAAAAAAAAATCTTAATAAAATACCTTGGTGAAACTTTTAAATAACATCCCCGAATCAATGTCTGAATTAGGAGAACTGTCCTTAAAAGGACTGACATTATAGAATTTTAGTAGTAGTTCAAGGAAGGTTTTGTGAGCGTGGGGCATTTCAAGCCATGCAGAAGTGAGCGCCTCTTTGATGCTCATTTATTTGTTCAATCTTTTAAAGCGAACGGCTTGCGTGGCGTGGCATAAAACCTTACGTAGAAATACACTTAAATTATATAAAGTCTAGATTTTTGCTCAACTTTTGATCATGCAAAAGTTGAAAAAAGAAAACTTAAAAACATGTAAATTTGAGGAACTTATTTTGAAATAATTATTTAAACGTTAAACATGAATTTCTTAATTTGCTAACTTCCCAACCTGATAGTTTACGAACAAAACAACCTGATTAGTTATACTCCGATATAAAAATAAACAATAACAAATTTTTAAAACATATGCGTTCCTTACAGTTCCTGATTTTTTACAGCATTGTACTAATTATTTACGGCCTTGTTAATTTCTACATTTTCAGGCATGGCTTGATTGCTTTGCCACAAGGTACAGCTATACGTAAATGGTATCCCTGGATTTTTCTTTTTTTGAGTGCATCGTATATTATCAGCCGGCCCGGTAAGTAGTTTTTTTACGTTTGTTGGATCATTCTGGCTGGCGCTGATGGTTTACCTACTTATGGCTGTGATAGTGATTGACCTCGTGCGACTTGTAATGTATTTCTTCCCGCGGCCTGAAATTTTGTCATCCAATTTTGTGTTGGTTAAAAAATATATGTTCTATGGTGTGACCGGCATTGCAGCAATTGTTGTTCTGGCAGGTCATATCAATGCTTTGAATCCACGGGTGAAACGGCTTGATATACATATTAATAAGAAAGCCGGTGAGATGAAAACCCTGCATATTGCCGCTGCTTCGGATATCCATCTGGGAACCCTGGTTGGGCCCAGGCGAACTGCAAAACTTGTCAGGATGCTGAATGATTGTAAGCCTGATATCATATTGCTGGCGGGTGATATTGTGGATGAAGACCTGGCACCGGTAATACACAATGACCTCGGAAGATCATTAATAAAATTAAAAGCTCCATTGGGTATTTTTGCCATAACAGGAAATCATGAATATATTGGTGGTGCCGAAGCCGCTGTAAATTATCTCGAAAATCATGGTATCCTTATGCTACGGGATACTATGATTGAAATTAATAGCAGTTTCTACCTGGTTGGTCGTAATGACCGTGATTCGAAGCGATTTAGCGGAAAGGAACGAAAAGGTCTTGATAAAATACTTGAAGGCGTGGATTTTTCATTACCGGTTATTATGATGGATCATCAGCCTTTTAACTTTCAACAGGTAGTTGATGCGGGTGTTGACTTTCAGCTATCGGGGCATACCCATCACGGACAGTTATGGCCTTTCAATTATATAACTAAGGCTATTTATGAAGTAAGTTGGGGCTACAAGAAAAAAGGAAATTCCAACTTCTATGTTTCGAGCGGTTATGGTGGCTGGGGGCCACCGGTACGAACCGGCAACAGACCTGAGATTTTGGATATTTACATTACTTTCGATGGAGTTGAAAATTGATGGATGAAAAGAAATAAGCGGGGTTAGGGTATAGGTTTGGGTATTAGATCAGATTGTTAAGCCACAGTTTTTCAGTGCTCTAGTCTCTCCGGAAAATAATGCTCCGCAATCATCTAAAAGTGAAAACCTGCCGCATGCGTCTGAAGATATGACACTTGCAAGCAGGTATATGGGTATTAGAATTTTTCCGGGGAATTCAATAAGCCTCTTAATTTGAGCCTATATTTCCATGACAAATAATTTTAGCCGGGTTTATTTCCACCTGGTAAATATTTATATATCCAATGTAAACCAACCAGTTATCATATGTAATGCTGATATCGCTGTCGAGTTTACGGATATTTGTGAAGCTTTTGCCTTCGGTTCCTTCCACATTGCTGAGGATTTTTACAACAGGTCCGCCACCTATCAAAGTGGTTGAACCTAGATTAATAGTGGCCGGATAAACTTCGCCATTAATAGTGCCTTTGAGAGATAGAGTAACCAAAGTATTTCCATTAACCCTTTTTTCAAACAAGGCTGTGCCTGATACGCCAAAGGTGCCAATTGTATCAAGAGTATATGTTTTATTTACATTGGTCAGCACATTGCCACCAATATCACCCTGCGCCAGTATCACATCTGTCCCGCTGCCGCCTTTCAGCACTTTCACGTTGCCATCATAAGCAATCAGCTGGTTGTACGACATGTTTGTTACCACTGTTGTGCTTTTGCCGGTTGCGTCAATCGGATTAATTGCAACAACACTTGCTCCGTTTTCAACTTCCGAATACATATACAAACCTGCCTGATGTATTCCCGGAGGAGCATTGATTAAAGCTATTTCGATGGTTACGCTGGTGGCGGAAGTTTCGATAAATGTCACCTTGCCTGTTACCCCGAGTACATCTTTGGTTTTCAGGTTGTATGATGTGCTGCTTTTGACTGTGGAATCATCTTTTTTGCATCCGCTCCCTATAAAAAGCAATGCTACAACTGAGAACATCATTAAAAGAAGAATTGTATTATTTGGTCTGGACATTTTATAAAGTGTTATTTTTCCGCAACTGGCGGAACAGGCGTGAATATTTATCACAATACAAAGGTCATTACTTCTGTCCCGGAATATGTTACAACTTTCTACGAAAGAGTTACATCATTCACACATTAGGTATGCGTGGGTAAAAAAGTTTGTAAACAGATAATATGATTACAAGATAAAAAATCTAAAGTTGCTAAATCTATAGCCTGGTATAGGAAAAAGGTTTGAAAGTGAGTCATTGAGTTAAAATATTTTGGTTTGCATTTGACTGCATTAGCAGATTTACGATATTTGATGTGTAGAATCAGAAAAAACAAACGAGAAATGGAATCTAATGAAATTATAAGAAAACAAATATTTGAGATCATTGCGAACCAAAGGAGAGCGAATGAACCGAAGGAAACCAACCTGACTTTTAAAAGGCTTGTTAATTTGGGGTACACTGAATATGAAGCCAAACAATTAATTGGGCAGTGTGTTGCTGTTGAAATATATGATGCTATCAAGTATGGAAAACCATATGACAATGACAGATATATCAGACATTTAAATAAACTTCCAGAAGAACCATTTGATTAAAAAAGCCATGAATATCAAATTTACAAAAGACCAGTATGTGACCTTATTAAAGCTCATGTATTGCGGAGAATGTGTAATAAACAGTTATAAAACCCGAAACGCATCCGGTATCCGGCACTAAATACCCGGCACCTTTAACTAAAAGTTCAATCTTTTTTAATCTTTTTCAACAGCAAGCCTGAAAACTAACAAGTATGAACCTCGAAACTGCTTATATTCAATCACCTGTCGGGATTCTTGCAATTTCAGGAAGCGCTGAGGGTATACGTTCCATTTTATTTATTAATGAAAACGTTGACAAAACTGAAGTTCCATTATGCCTTCAGGATTGTGTAAATCAACTGAATGAATATTTTGAAGGGAAACGCAAGGTTTTCGATTTAAAACTCGATCCCAGGGGAACAGACTTTCAACTTAAGGTATGGGAGCAACTGCAAACCATCCCTTTTGGCAAAACCATTTCGTACCTCGACCTTGCCAGGCTTACCGGCAACGAAAACAATACCCGTGCAGTTGGCAATGCCAACGGGAAAAACAAAATAAATGTTGTAGTACCTTGCCATAGGGTAATTGGCAGCAATGGGAAACTTACCGGCTACGGCGGAGGTTTGTGGAGGAAAGAAATCCTTTTAAAACTTGAAATGGGAAATACTATGCCCGGACTGTTTGCGTAACCATTTTAACTTTAAATATTTTAGTCCCTTAAAATAAAATTAGTATATTTTTTTAAAATTTTTAAAGTGAGTTTTTAAATATCGAATAATGAACAAGGAATAATAAAGTTCGAAGTTATGAAGCTATAGAATAGTTACTGCATCAATATTATTTTGCGAATTCAAATTTATCCTGAAAACAGAATTTTTATTATTCAATTCCATATTTCTTGTTTTAACATCATTATTCGATATTCTTTGTTCAATATTCATTATTCAAATCCTATCTAGCCCTGACTTGTCCATGTTAGACTGTATACTTCTGATCTCTTGAAACTTTTAAACCAGAAACTCTTAAACTCTCCTATCCCCGAAACATAACCCCATCTTTCGCGACTTTTTAATAAGTGGGGAATCGGGTGGAACAAGTTTAAGTTTTCCTCCGACCTGTTCAAGCGGGATTGATGTAATAATATCTCCTTCATTGCATACCATAACACCAAATTTGCCATCGGCAATAAGCTCAACAGCATGAGCGCCGTAACGTGTGGCAAGGATGCGGTCCATGGCTGAAGGCGAGCCACCACGTTGTACATATCCGAGTATGGTTTCGCGGGTTTCGAGCCCGGTTTTCTCCCTGATGGATTGCGAAATAAACGAAGCCGCCGAAACACCTTTTGGCTTTGCAATACCTTCAGCCACAACTACAATGGAATAGGGCTTTTTGTTTTTTGCCCTTTTCTCCAGATAACGGGCAACAATATCCATATCATACGGAATTTCGGGGATTAAAATTACATCACCGCCACCTGCAATACCCGAGTAAAGTGATATCCAGCCTGCATGATGCCCCATTAATTCAATAACCATAATACGTTTATGCGAATTAGCGGTTGAATGCAGGCGGTCAATAGCTTCGGTAGCAATACCCACAGCCGTATCGAAACCAAAAGTTACATCTGTACCGAAAACGTCATTATCAATAGTTTTAGGCAAACCAATAATATTCAAACCTTCTTCAGCAAGCCTGGCAGCAGTTTTCTGTGTGCCGTTGCCACCTATTACAACCAGTGCATCAAGCCCTATTTCCTTATAATTTTTTTTGATGATCTTCGACATGTTGGTGCCTGTTACCGGATCATTTTTAAACGGTTTGTCGCGCGAAGTACCCAATATAGTTCCTCCAAGCGTGAGCATTCCCGATAGCTGCGTTTCTTCCAGTTCGATATAATCCTTTTCAATTAATCCGCGAAACCCGGAAGAAATACCTATTACTTTCATCCCATATTCGGTAATAGCAGTTTTACCTACGCCACGAATGGCTGCATTGATGCCAGGGCAATCGCCTCCGGCAGTCAGTATTCCTATCTTCATTCCACGGGTTGAGAGAGCCATCTTTTTACGGTTAAAATATTAGCACAAAAGTAAGTGATTAGTTAGTAATCGCGTTAAACATAGTATAAAGGTTGGATCATTAACGATAGTTTTATCTTTATAATTTGACATGATTAATAAAGTTATGTTTATGTTTATCGCTGAATATCAATATTATATGTAAACCTGAATATGGCTGTGTAGGAAACTACTTTTTATATAAATTTGCCTGGTTTTATTAGTAAATGGATAATTCCAGGGTTCATGCAACTTTTTTGTGATATTGTATCCCTTTAATTTATCGGGATCTTTTCGACACGGTGAGCGACCTGATACTTCAACTATTACATACAAATCCATTCATCAGTATGCCTGAGCATAACCTTACTATGATTGAAAAGGTTCGAAAATTACTTCCCGGATATAATTCCGATACGTTCACATTTCAGAACCTGGCCAAAGAACTTGATTTGTCCCCTGAAGCTCTAATGCAAGCTTTTCATAACGAAGCAGGTTTGGTAGAAAAAATCCTTGATTATGAGCAACAAAACCTTGAAGATATATTTTCGGAATTTGATTTTACCGGAATTAATGCAATTGATGGTTTATTAACTGTAAGTAAGCAGATAAGTAATAAATCAATACATATTTTACCTTGTATTACATTCGATTTGAGGGCCAGGTTTCCTGAAGTAAGGCAAAAATTTGTCGATAAACGTATTGAATTTGTAAATTCCAAAATCATGTTGAACTTCGAACAGGGCATGCAACAGGGCATGTACCGTCCCGACCTGAGTGCAGAACTGGTTTCACGTATTTACATAAGCAGACTAATCGATTTACACAACCCTGACTTTTTCCCGAACGATTCTATTTCATTTTCAGTTCTGTTTGAGGTGATGTTCGATACTTTTATCCGGGGTATCTGTACTGACCAAGGGACAAGTTATTATAAGAAGAAAATCAGGTGTATTAAATTCTAGATTTTATTTTGAATATATAGATTTTTTGAATAGCTCTGCAGACCACTGATAAAAAAAATAATGTACATTTGTGTATATGTTACAGGCTTTTAAAAATTACGTTAAATCTTCAGGATTATTCGGTCAGAATGATCGTATTTTGTTGGCTGTGAGCGGTGGAGTGGACTCTGTAGTAATGTTAAAACTTTTTAAAGATGCCGGCTATAATTTTGGAATTGCCCATGTAAACTTTGGATTAAGAGGGGAGGAGTCAGACTTAGACGAAGCATTTGTTAAAAACCTGGGTGATCAACTGGAAGTGCCTGTTTACATTAAACATTTCAGTACAAAAAAGCATGCTTCTGATCAAAAGATATCAATTCAAATGGCTGCCCGCGACCTTCGGTATGCCTGGTTTGATGAAATGATTAAAGCGCATGGTTTTGATTATGTGGCAACAGCTCACCACTTAGATGATCAGGCTGAGACTTTTTTTATCAATCTCTTGAGCGGAACCGGAATCAGTGGAATGCATGGTATTTTGCCTAAACAGGGTAAAATCATCAGGCCGTTGATGTTCACAACCCGCGAAAGAATTATGTCGTATGCTCTTGAGCATGCCCTGTCCTGGCGCGAAGACCAATCCAACAGCAGCCGTAAATATCTTCGTAATAAACTGCGACTCGATGTTCTGTCTGAATTGTATAAAATAAATCCGCAGTTTAGTTTTAAACTGAATGAAAGTATCACCTATCTGCGTAGTGTTGAAACAATATACAACAATCATATAACCGGTGTAACCGCCGACCTGGTTCAACAAACTGATGAGGGAGTTTTAATTTCAATCGACTGGGTTTATGAATATGAACCTCATGATACGTATTTATTTGAGTTGCTTAAACCATATGATTTTTCGTTCCCGGTTGTAAAGGAAATTGTAAAATCGCTCGACACATTTTCGGGTAAAGTGTTTTACTCACCCACTCACAGGCTGCTTCGCGATCGCGAGAACTTTATTATTCAGCCATTGGCTGATTTGAATATTGATCCTTTTGCCGGGGAAGTTTTTTCTATTGAAAGGAATACCTTAAATATTGAACAACCTGTTTGCCTTTGCGTTTACGAAACGGATAGAATCAGCGAGCTTCCATTGGGTAAATCTTCCATTGCTTGTCTTGATATTGATAAACTGAAATTTCCTCTTACTCTACGCAGATGGGAAAAAGGTGATTGGTTTATGCCTCTTGGACTTAAAGGTAAGAAGAAATTAAGTGATTTTTTTATCAATCAGAAATTCTCACTTGCTGATAAGGAAAAAACCTGGTTGTTATTATCCGGCGAAGATATTGTGTGGGTCGTTGGTAAAAGAATTGATAACCGTTTCCGGATTACACCAAATACAAAGAAAGCTTTTGTTATAACAAGTGTTGACGAGAGCGGTGAAAGTGAAACCACTTCCTGTGGCTGTAACTTACTCTTTGGATAGAAAAAATCATTACGGTTGATTTTTCAGTTAATCATTTGAGTTACATCAACGAATTTCTTAATTAATTCTATAACAGAGATGTAGCTACTTATTTAATTATTTATAATTTTGCCGTCTGCCATTGCATGCATTACTTAATTTCTCATAATCAACTCAATATAATGAATAGAATAACTTTTATCGCTGGTAAAGCATTGATAATTACATTTATACTAAACCTTCTGTTTGGATTTTCCGCCTTTTCGCAACTCCAGGAACCGGTAAAATGGACTTTCAAAGCCAATAGGATTAATGATACTGTTGCTGAATTGCAGTTCGCAGCAAAAATTGACGCTAAATGGCATTTATATTCGCAGGTTGTTCCAAAAGACGGGCCGCGGCCAACCCTTTTTACATTCGATAAACCCAATGGATTTAAACTGACTGGGAAGGTTATAGAGCCAAAACCCTTTGAGGAATATGATGAAGTGTTCGAGATGAAAGTCAATTTTTTCCAGTTACAATCGACTTTTACTCAAAGAATCAAAATTCAAAGTAATGACCCGATAAAGGTTTCGGGCGAAGTTGAATTTCAGGCATGTGACAATAAAAGTTGCATTTTTGATTCAAAGCCTTTTAGTTTCGATCTGGCAGGATCAAAAACTTATAAAGCTGCCATTACTCAGGCTGCTGTAACTGCAGTTGTTCCGGATACACTGCAAACCAAAACAACTGAAAGTGTTGCAACCAGCCAGGCCGACACCACCAAAACAATTGCTGTAAGCGATGATACCACCATGCCTTTGGATCATGGAAAAACACCGCTCTGGTTATTTTTCATTATAGCCTTTGGCGCCGGACTCATTGCCATATTAACTCCCTGCGTTTTCCCTATGATTCCTATGACGGTATCCTATTTTATGAAATCAGGTTCCAACGGGAAAACACAGGCAACTATTTACGGCTTATCTATTATTGCCATTTATACCCTTTTCGGAACGTTGGTAGCAGTTCTGTTTGGTGCCGAATTCAGTAACTGGATAAGCACACACTGGATTCCAAACGTTTTGTTCTTCCTTATTTTTGTGATTTTTGCCGCTTCTTTCTTCGGATATTTCGAAATAACTTTACCAAACTGGTTAGTTAACAAATCAGTAGCGAACGAAGACAAAGGCGGAACCATTGGAACCCTGTTTATGGCGTTTACACTTGTGCTG
>CAJDUB010000106.1_pt1 | contig 11940 bp, 5 predicted proteins | sample 7390251 | NCBI WGS metagenome assembly CAJDUB01 (sample SAMEA7055665, study PRJEB34461) | soil metagenome | biome: terrestrial ecosystem; feature: Peninsula; material: soil | place: Antarctica | collected 2016
AAAATCTTTAAAGGGGTTTACCTGGTGTCACTTGGCAACTTCTTATTTTGTACTACTGACATTTTTAGATGCTAAAATAGCCGAACGATTCTTCACCCAGGGGAGCTGATTTTTTATCAATAATTAGACGGCAGATTAAAACTTTTAGTCCTTAATAAACCCCAGGTGTATGTTGTCGTAGATCGGTTTTTTTACCTGCTCCCGCAACTTTACAAAAGTTTGATAGAGTGCACTAAATAAGTGGCTATTGGATATAAGGTCATACTACAGTTTGATATTTTTTCCCATATTTGAAAAGAATTGTATGATCAAAATGGATGCTATAAAAATTTATATATGCCATTTATAATTCTCTATCTTTGGATATCCTACAATCAATCATAAACTATATGAAAGGAACACTGCCTGGCTCAGCACGTAAAACAAATTTAAAACCAACATTTAATTTAATTGTTGCATGGATAATCCTGTTCGTTGCATTGATCCTAACAGGTATATACTCGGACTATACCAAACAAAGAGTTGAGAGAAACGCCCGGGAAGATTTCTCGTTCGAATGTAATGATATTATGGCCAGCGTGAATGCCAGGCTCTATGCACATGCCACAGTACTAAGAACCGGTGCTGCTTTTATTGAAGCTTCCGATACAGTTACGCGACAAGAGTGGAACGTATTTTTTACCAATCAGAAAATACAAGTACTTCTGCCTGAGTCTCAGGGATTAGGATATGCACTTATAGTTGACAGCAGCTTATTAAAAAAACACGAACAAAATATCCACAAATCAGGTTTCCCTGACTATAGCATTAAACCGGCCGGAAAACGCAGAATCTATACCACAGTCATATATATAGAGCCATTATCGGGTCTTAACCAGAAAGCTTTGGGGTATGATATGTATTCAGATCCAATCCGACGTGAGGCCATGCAAAAAGCCTGTGATTCAAATATTGCTTCTCTGGCAGATAAAGTTACGCTGGTTCAGGAAACCGATAAGGATATACAGGCCGGAACGTTAATGTATGTTCCTGTTTATCGTTCAGGGATGCCCATCAATACAATAGCTGAGCGACGAAAAGCAATTAAAGGATGGGCTTATAGCGCATACAGGATGAATAATTTTATGTCTGGAGTACTTGGGAATTCTGAGAAAAAGCTGAATGAGAATATACGAATACAGATTTATGACAATGACAGTATACTCCCTGAGGAGCTATTGTTCGACAGCCAAACCATTGGTGAGAGTACTGATTCGAAAATATTAAGATTAAAGTTACCCTTTGTCTTTAATGGAAAACTTTGGACCTTAAATTTTTCAAAGGCTATGGATATTTCTTCTTTTTATTTTCATCAGGATGTGATCCTTGTCCTTTTTGGAGGTATACTTGTAAGTTTACTCATCTTCTTTTTGGCCTTATTGCTACTTAAAAACCAATATCGGTTAAAGCTTTCCACTCAACTTACCGGCACACTGAAAGCTAACCTCGATAAACAGGTTGCAGTATACAATGCCATACCAGATGCCATATTTTTAACTGATGGCAATACAGGTATTATTGAAGAGATTAACCGCAAAGCATCAGAACAATACGGGTATTCGGATGATGAGTTAAAAACCATGATGAGTTCAGAATTAATGTCATTACCAACGCTGAATGATACCACGAACAATTTTAACGAACTGATTTCCGGTGAAGAGTTTCATAAAAAGAAGAATGGCACCATATTTCCTGTCGAAATTTCGAGCAGCACTTTTGATCTGTCCCAATCAAAAAAGAAAATCACTGTTGCCCGCGATATCACCGAACGCAAAAAGGCTGAAGACGCTCTGTATGCCAGTGAGCAGTTATATAAAACAACTCTTGATGCTTTACCTGATGCAATAGTAGTAATTGATCTGAACGTAAAAATCATTATGGTTTCACCAAAGGCTTTGCAATTGTTCGGACTCAATAACAATGATCAGATTCATGGTCATAATTTTTTAGAATTTCTGGCTGATGATGAAAGATCGCGTGCAACTACTATTCTGAAATTTATGTTGGAATCTGATGAAAGGAGACCGCTGTACTTTAAATGTATTGATTCCGATCTCAAGGTAATTGAAACCGATATTAATGGCGAGGTAATTCGCAATATAAAAGGTGAACCCGATGGATATATTATCACTGTACGCGATATTTCCGAACGAAAAAATACCGAACGTCTGCTGCTTGCGACACTAAAAGAAAAGGAAATTTTACTTCGCGAAGTACATCACCGCGTAAAAAACAACCTTCAGGTGGTTTCGAGTCTCCTCAATTTACAGGCAAATAAAATTGATAACACAGCTATTAAACAAACACTGGAACAATCGCGTAACAGAATCCGATCAATAGCTTTGGTTCACGAAAAGTTATATCAAACAGGAAACTATGCGGAGATAAATTTGAAAGAATACTCACATTCTCTGCTGGCGGAGCTTTTCCGGGCTTACCTTACCGACCACGAAAAGATACAAATCCGTACGGAAATTGAGAATGTAAATATTCCACTTATTTATGCTATACCTTGTGGATTAATATTAAATGAAATAATTTCGAACAGCCTTAAATATGCATTTCCCGAAAATTATAATTTCGAAAACAGACCCGAAATTTTCATATCTGTTAAATCATTACCCGACAAACAATTGCAATTAATAGCTGGAGATAACGGAATAGGCTTACCTGCTAATTCTCAGTTTACAGATTCGTCATCATTGGGTCTTTACCTGATCCGGATACTTGCAACAGAACAGTTGGATGGAGGAATTGAAGTTGACAACAAAAAAGGTACTATATTTACAATTACTTTCAATCCGTATCCGAAATGAGTAAAACTAAAATCCTGCTTGTTGAAGACGAAAGAATTACAGCAGAAGATTTAAAAAATACCCTTGAAAATATGGGGTATCAAGTAATAGGTATTGCATCGTCAGCTGATACTTTTTATAAATGTCTGGAATCAGGAATACCTGACCTGGTACTCATGGATATATTCCTGAAAGGAAATAAAGACGGAATTGAGCTTGCTTCCGAGATTAAGGAAAAATATCAAATACCGGTTATTTACCTTACTGCCTTCTCTGATACTACTATTCTGGAGCGTGCCAAAGTAACCGAACCATTCGGATACATTTTAAAACCATTTCAGGAACGCGAGTTACATTCGAACATTGAAATGGCCTTACACAAAAACAGGATGGAAAAAGATATTCTCCATCTGAATGAAATACTGAAAGCTATACGTGATGTAAATCAACTTATCGTCAGGGCCGAATCACGGGCGGATTTATTACAGAAAACCTGCGAAACACTTATTTCTACAAGGGCGTATTCGAGTGCATGGCTGCTTTTACTCGATCCGCACGGAGTTTTTATGGATATCGCTTCTGCAGGTTTGGTGGGAAATACCGAAACCTTTGCTGATCTATTTAGTGAAGGCTATTTGCCTCCTTGTATAGAAAGCCTGAATAATGAAAGTAACGAAATCTATTCTATTCATAACGATCAGAAATGTGAAGATTGTCCGCTATATAAGTTTTATCCTGATAAAGGCACTCTCATCAGCAAAGTGCAATACCACGACAGGCTTCACGGTTATCTTGCAGTTTCTATGCCTGCCAAGCTGGTCACCAATGAAGAAGAAATAGCCCTTTTTACTGAAATTTCTGACGATCTGGGACTTGCGCTTAATAACCTGGAGCAGAGGGAAAAGAAAGAAGAAGCTGAAGAAGCACTGCGGGTCAGCGAAGAGAAGTTCCGCGCATTATACGAAAACGCACCCATGTCGTACCAATCATTGGATAATGTTGGTAATTTAATCGATATCAATCCTATGTGGGAAAAAACGCTTGGGTATAACAGGGATGAAGTAATAGGAAAATGGGTAGGCGATTTTTTGCATTCCGACTATATTGAGCATTTTAAAATGAATTTCCCGGCTTTTAAGAAAAGAGGATATCTTGAAAAAACACTTTTTAAGCTCAGGAAGAAAAACGGTGAGTATATCACAGTAGCCTACGAGGGTTGTATCGGTTACAATCAGGACGGGTCATTCAGGCAAACCTATTGTGTATTTACAGACATAACCCAACAAAAGAAATCGGAAATTGCCTTATTTGAGAGCGAGACCCGTTTTCGACATGCTTTTGATTACGCCGCAACCAGCATGAATATCATAAGCTTAGACGGGACTTTTCAAAAAATAAATGTTGCCTTCACCAAACTGCTCGGATACACGGAGGAAGAGCTGAAACAATTGCATTTTAATGACATAACACATGCTGATGACCTTAAAATTGGTGAAGAATTCCTTAAGAAAATTATTGCAGGTGAAATTGAAAATGCATCGTTCGAAAAAAGATATTTATCAAAAAATAAAGATATTATCTGGGCATTTGTATCTGTTTCGCTGGTGCGTGATGAATCAAATAATCCAAAATTTTTCATTAACCATATTGTTGATTTAACTGAGCGAAAACTCGCTGAACAGGAGCTGCAGAAACTGTCGCAGGTGGTAAAGCAGAGTCCTGAATCAATTGTGGTTACTGATACTGATGGCACAATTGAATATGCTAATCCCGCAGCCTGCCTCATATCAGGTTACACCCTGGAGGAACTTATAGGCGAAAATCCCCGCATACTTAAATCGGAAGAAACCACACCTGAAGAATATAAGGTAATGTGGGACACTATTAAAGCGGGAAACGAATGGAAAGGAGAGTTCCATAATCGCAGGAAGAACGGAGAACTATACTGGGAACGTGCATCCATTTCGCCTATTACAAACCAAAAAGGAGAAATTGCTCATTTTCTTGGTATAAAAGAAGACATTACTGAGCAGAAACACAATGAAAAAGTTCAACATGTAATTTTCAATATTTCAAAACAGGTATTCGAAACCACTGATATACATCAATTGCTTGAAATTGTTAAAATTGAGTTAAGTACACTTATAAATACAAATAATTTTTATATTGCCTTTTACCACAAAGACACTGACATGCTTTCCATGGCATATCAANCGAATGGCCCGCTGAAAAGTCCCTTACCGGTTATGTGATCAGACACAATAAATCCGTCATGCTTAAACATGAGGAATTCCAGAAACTTATTGAAACCGGTGAAGTTGAACTTTTAGGCGCAGATTCTGAAATATGGCTTGGAGTCCCTTTAACCGTGGATAATGAACCTTATGGAGCGATTGTTATTCAGGATTACCAAAATCCGAATGCCTACGATAAAAATGATCTGAAATTACTCGAATTCATTGCCGGACAGGTAAGTCTTTCCATCCAGCGCCAGAAATCAATTATTGATATGAAGGAAGCATTTGATAAAGCAGATGCAGGCGACAGGTTAAAGACAGCTTTTATCAATAATATTTCACACGAAATACGAACCCCATTAAATGGAATACTTGGGTTTACAGAAATGACACTGAACCCTGAAACAACTCCTGAAGAACACGAACAGTTCTTTTCTGTTATTAAAAAAAGCAGTGACCGCCTGCTTAATACCATTAACAGCTATATGGATATTTCATTGCTCGTTTCAGGAACACTCGAAATCATCAGGCGGCCATCAAACATTGATAAACTCCTGAATGAAATTTACAAAGATTTCTCGGAAAACGCGGCACTTAAAAACATTGAACTTACACTGCTGAAACCCAATTTCGATGATCCGCTTATACTGAAAACTGATATTGAAAAACTTCGTAAAATACTCGTCCATTTGCTCGACAATGCTTTTAAATTCACTCAAAAAGGAACAATTGCCTTTGGTTATGAAATGAATGATACAGAAATGATATTCACAATAAGCGATACAGGCACCGGAATTAAGCCTGAAGCGCTGAATATTATTTTTAATGCCTTTATGCAGGCCGATGTTTCGTCCACGCGCGGATACGAAGGAAGCGGGCTTGGGCTTACCATTGCTAATGGCCTGATAATATTACTCGGTGGCATTTTACATATCGATACAGAAAGAGGCAAAGGATCAAAATTTTATTTTACACTTCCTTTTTCTGAAAACCCGGTTCTTACACCTCAAAAAGTTATTGAAACACCTAAACCCCAGGAACAAGCAAACAAACCAATCATACTTGTTGCTGAAGATGATGACTCTAACTTCAAATATATCGAAATAGTATTGCTTTATGCCAATTACAAAGTTAAGCGTGCCGAAAACGGCTTTGAAGCTGTTGATATATGCCGGAGAAATCCCGATATCAGCCTAATACTCATGGATATTAAAATGCCTCTGATGGATGGTTTTGAAGCTACCAGACAAATCAGAGGTTTTATGCCTAACATACCAATAATTGCACTTACGGCACATGTAACCCCCGAAGATGAAAATAAAGCTATTACTTCCGGGTGCAATGAGTATGTTACAAAACCGGTGAGCAAAACAAAATTACTGGAGATCATTGCATACACGCTGGCATCAAAATAAAGCTTCTCATATCTAAGAAATAAAATTGCTGAAGCAATACAGGTAAGGTAATCCTTTCATTAAATATCCCTATTTTTGCCTTCTATATGCCGGGAAGCAAATTTTATTCGAGAATTCATTCATGGAGATTGCGTCATATTTCTCCGCACAATTTTATATTGATACTCAGCCTCATTACCGGCATTACCGGTGGTATGGCTGCTATTATACTAAAAAATGCCGTTCATTTTAGTCATTCGTTAGTAACCAGTGTAATTTCAATTAAAAGCTTCAATCTACTCTACCTGGTATTGCCTTTTATTGGTATTCTACTTACTTATCTGTTTGTTAAATACCTGGTAAAGGATAACATAGGGCATGGTATAAGCCGGATATTGCAATCCATTTCGAAGAGCAACAGCATGATTAAGGCTCACAACATGTATACTTCGATGATTGCGAGTACTATTACGGTAAGTTTCGGAGGTAGTGTGGGACTTGAAGCTCCTATTGTGCTTACAGGTTCAGCTATTGGTTCCAACCTTGGCCGATACCTGCGCCTCGACTATAAAACTATTACGCTATTAGTAGGGTGCGGTGCTTCAGGCGTTATAGCGGGAATTTTCAAGGCTCCCATTGCCGGTGTAATATTCTCACTCGAAATACTCATGCTCGATCTAACTATGGCGAGCCTCATCCCACTCCTGATTTCGGCTGTATCAGGTGCTATTATGGCGTATTTCTTTATGGGACATGGTGTTATGTTCTCGTTTGCGGTAGAGGCAAATCCTTTCACGCTTCAGAACCTGCCCTTTTATGCCATCCTGGGTTTGCTATGTGGCATTGTATCTATTTACTTTACACAGGCAAGTCTGTCAATCGAAAAGCAATTCCGTAAGATAAAAAACGGCACGTTAAGGTTATTGGCAGGAGGAACTATTGCCAGTGTTTTAATATTTCTGTTTCCACCTTTATTTGGTGAGGGATACATTACTCTCAACGATTTTTTAAACGGTAACGGGATGAAAATACTCAATGGAAGTATTTTTTCATCCATGGGTGACAATTATTTCCTTCTGTTATTTTTCCTTATCATGATTTTGATATTTAAGGTAGTTGCCATGTCGGCTACCACAAGCGGAGGCGGTGTTGGCGGGGTGTTTGCTCCTTCACTTTTTATGGGTGGAGTTACAGGTTTTTTCATGAGCAAGGCAGTAAATTTTTTTATGAACGGACGCTTACCCGAAAACAATTTTGCGCTCGCCGGTATGGCCGGTGTGATGGCTGCGGTAATGCACGCTCCACTCACAGCTATATTTCTTATTGCAGAAATCACCGGTGGTTACCAGTTTTTTGTTCCCCTTATTATTACAAGCATTGTTGCATACCTTACTATCATTCCGTTTGAACCTCATTCCATCTATGCAAAACGCCTCGCTGAAACAGGTGAACTGATTACACACGATAAGGATAAAGCTGTATTATCGCGCCTTTCAATCGAGAAACTGATTGAAAAAGACTTTATAACAACCAGTCCGGATATAACTTTGAGAGAATTTGTAAAACTGGTTGCCAAATCGCCACGAAATGTTTTCCCTGTTATAGATGATGAAAATAATTTCCTGGGTGTTATTTTTATCAACGAAATAAGACATATAATTTTTGAACACGAATATTATGATTCTGTTTATATCCGAAGTCTGATGTATATGCCTGATACCCTGGTAGATAAAAATGAGACAATGGAAGAGGTAGCCCAGAAATTTGCAGAAACCTCGCATTATAATCTACCGGTAATAAATGATGGAAAATATGTGGGATTTGTTTCGCGAGCCAATGTTTTTTCAGCGTATCGCAAATTAGTAAAAGACTTTTCGAACGATTGATCTTGTTAGTTTTGGAGATTTGTCCCATTCAATTATCCGGAACACGTAACATGGAACCTGGAACACAGAACCTGTTGCTTCGTCGTTCCTCCTCGCAATGACTCTGGAACCCGGAACCCGGAACCCGGAACCCGGAACATAAATTCTAAAGTAAAAAGAATAACTCAAAGTCAATCAATCTGAATTCCCCTTTTCCATAAGCCGTATTGCCTGCTCTACAGTTTCCACCGGCTCCATGCAATAAGTGCCGGAACAAATATAAATCAGTGTTTTTCCATCTGAATACCGGTTTTCGAAATATGGCAAATTACTTTTTATCCTGCTTCCATAAACAACTGTTGCAAAGGAATTATATGCTTTAAGTTTTTTGACGATCGAAACTGCCTCCTGCCCTACCACAGCAATTATATATTGCTCTTTTTCAACAGCCAAAGCAAGTGAAGCCCAGTTTGAGTAAGCAGCCGGATGCCGGGAAATCCGGTTTTCCATTGAGGAGAGCATCTGTCGTACTTTTTCAGTATAGCCGGAATTGTGAAGGAAAATTCCAAGTGCATTTAAAACATGGGCCATTACTGAATTTCCTGATGGTAATACTCCATCATAAACTTCAATTTTGCGCGCAAATGCCTGATTGTCATCATTTTCAGAATACCAGAAAAACTCGGAATGGGAATCGTAAAAATGCTCCACAACGTAAGATGCAAGGTTTTCAGTTTCCTGTAGCCATTGCAAGTCAGTAGTTACAGCAAACAGATATAAAAATGCTTCGCAGGTAAAAGCGTAATCATCGAGAAATGCATTTATACGGGAATTTCCATTTTTCCATGTGTGAAAAAGCCCGTTATCGTTTCGTTTCAGCTTTTCGATTATAAATCTGCCCACCTGAACCGCCGATTCCAGGTATTCTTTTTTATCAAGTGCCACATATGCATTTACGAGGGCAGTGATCATAAGCGAATTCCATGCAACAAGCATTTTATCATCCAATCCCGGACGAATCCGCTCCGAACGAACTTTAATCAGCTCCTTACGGAAGAAACCGGTTAATGCCGTTAATTCATCTGCCGAAAGGAAATGCTGCTGTGCAAATAAATCATCACTTTCGGGACGAAGTAAGATATTTCGGCCATGCTCCCACAAACCCTGACCACCAACACCATAATATTCACGACCTAATTCAGCATAATGCCCCAGTGCTTCGTTAAATTCATCCGTTGTCCATGTATAAAACAAGCCTTCTTCACCTTCGCTATCCGCATCAAGAGCTGAATAATAAACGCCTTCCGGAGCCCTGAGTTCCCTGTTTAAAAATTCAATTGTTTGTTCAATTACCTCCTTGTAAAGTTTGTTCCCTGTCTGCTGAAAAGCTTTTGAATAAAGACTTAACAGTAAAGCATTATCATAAAGCATTTTTTCAAAATGCGGCGCTTTCCAATCGCTATCAGTTGAGTAGCGTGCAAAACCTCCGCCTGCCTGATCGTAAATACCTCCGCAAGCCATTTTTTGTAAGGTAAGATCGATGAATTTTATTGCATTGCTCTCACTGTGAAAATTATGATATTGCAATATATAATTCAGAACCACAGGCATTGGAAACTTTGGAGCGCCTTTCAAGCCTCCCTTTTCTGTATCAAAAGACCGATGCAATAATTCAAATATTGCTATAAAATCGAAAGACCCGGAGCTATTTCCGGATTCTTCAATTACAAGATGATTCTGCCTTGAAACACCTTCAGTAACTTCATTTGCCTGCAATACAAGGTCTTCATTCTTGTTTTGAAATAGTTCGTGAATATTTTCCAGCAATTGAGTCCATTGTTCCGGTCGGAAATAAGTGCCACCCCAAAAAGGTCTTCCATCAGGCAGCGCGAAACAATTCAAAGGCCAGCCGCCGCTTCCATGCATCTGTTGCACTGCATCCATATATACATGATCTACATCAGGCCGCTCTTCCCTATCCACTTTAACACAAACGAAATAATCGTTCATCAGTTTCGCAATCTCTTCATTTTCGAACGACTCATGTTCCATTACATGGCACCAATGGCATGAAGAATAACCAATACTTATCAGCATTGGTTTATTAGCACGCTTTGCCTCTTCAAAAGCTTTATCTCCATAAGGAAGCCAGTTTACAGGATTGTGCGCGTGCTGCAACAAATAAGGGCTTGTTTCGTTAATAAGTTGGTTTGTGTACGACATTTTTTGGAGGAAATAAATAGTGTGAATTAGTACAAATTATAAGTGCAAATTCATGAAACTTTGTTGCAAACAAACAACAAACCTAATCTTTATATTTTTAAAATTATGGCAAATAGTTAAATTCTTACCACCATTAACATTGACATACAAAACAGAAGGAAAATAGTAAGGGTTATTAAAATTCAATAAATTTGCATCACACTATAGATTTAACATTTTAAATTTAGGAAAGTTAAATTTACTATGTCAAAATGAAAATTGCCAATCCTGCCGGAATTCAATTTATCATCCGGTTTCATCCTGAAATAGTGCAAAAGCCACACGTCATTCTTTACTACTCGAAATAATTATTTATATTTGTACATTACTTGAAAACAAACTCTTTTTCCTGACAATAAAATCTTGATGATACATGGTTTACCTTTTGAATTAAGCCTTGTTTTAAAACACGCTGATCGGGTGTAAATAAGTTTTACAACCTTATGGAACGATTTATATTTTCACTTATATTACATGTAATCAACACATTGACGAAAATACATTCAATATAAATGAACTCATTAATTTAAATTTAGTTTACTATTGTTTTTAACATGATTGATCTGAAATCTCATATAAAAATAAAAATAAAGAATTTTGCATTTATTATTATTTTCTTTTTTATTGCCCGGATATGCATTTCACAGGAGTATTTCATTAAAACATACAACATCAGGGACGGTTTGCCAACGCGCAGTATTAATGATGTTTGCCAGGATAAGAATGGCATAATGTGGTTTGCTACAAACTATGGCATTTCGAAATATGATGGTTTCAGTTTTTCAAACTTTGAAAATAACAGCGAATTACCATATAAGCGCTATAAGAAATTAAAAATTGACGAAAAAGGCATAGTCTGGGCTCTGCCCCAATACACATCAGATTCAATTGTTTATTTTTCTGATAATCATTGGCATAAAATAATTCCTCTCCAAAAAGAGATGAGTAATACCCTGATGAATTCGTTTGATGTCATCTACAAAAATGGTCATCCGGTTGTATGCATTGGTTGTTTTGGTGGATTTTACCTTTACGAGAATAATTTATGGAGTAACTTCAAAATATCCGAAAAACAAGAAGAAAATGATGTAAATACTGTTATCGCGAAAAAAAACAAATTTTATCTGGCAACAAATAAAGGAATATATATATTTGAAAACGGCAAAATTGATTCAAGTTTAAATAAACTTCTTAAAGCGAATGGAAGTGAAATTATTTCGATAAATTATGAAAATAAAAGTTCTTCTGATGCCAGGTTATGGGTTTTAAGTGAAAAATGGATTGGATATTTTCAGGATAATACTTTTACTATTGTTAACGATAAGTTCCAGTTGCCACAATCCACGAT
>CAJDUB010000028.1_pt1 | contig 11923 bp, 5 predicted proteins | sample 7390251 | NCBI WGS metagenome assembly CAJDUB01 (sample SAMEA7055665, study PRJEB34461) | soil metagenome | biome: terrestrial ecosystem; feature: Peninsula; material: soil | place: Antarctica | collected 2016
TCAGGGAAGTTGTCTTCCTGCTGAATTCGATATAACTGGTTTTGTCCACCCCGGGAACAACAGGGTTGCCGTGCAAGTGTTCCGCTGGAGCGATGGCAGTTATCTTGAAGATCAGGACATGTGGAGGTTGAGTGGTATTCACCGCGAAGTATTGCTTATGGCACAACCCAAGATTGCCTTGAATGATTTTTTTGTTCGCACAAAGTTTGATGCAAACCTTCAGGATGCAAAACTAGAAATTCGTCCAAGTGTTTGGGTGAAACAAGATGCGGAAAATCTCGATGGCTGGAATATTTCGGCTATGTTGTATGATGCGGAAAACAATCAGGTGTTAGATACTCCTTTGCAAACTTCTGTAAAAAAAGTTTATCTGGAACGCTGGCCGGCCCGCGATGTTACCAAATGGGCATTTATGGAGGCGAATATTCGTTGTCCGCATAAATGGTCGGCCGAAGATCCGTATTTGTATAAGTTGGTATTTACGATAACTAATCCGAAAGGTGAAGTCGTTGAATCCAGAAGTCAAAAGATTGGATTCCGGAAGATTGAATTCAGTAAAAATAATGAGTTGATCATCAACGGCAAGTCTGTTAAAATAATGGGAGTAAACCGTCACGATCATCATCCAACACGAGGCAAAGCGCTAACCCGGGATGATATGCGGAAAGATGTGGAACTGATGAAGCAGTTTAATTTCAATGCTGTTCGTACTTCACATTACCCTAACGATCCATATTTCCTCGAACTTTGCGACGAATATGGGATTTATGTGATGGCAGAAGCAAACATCGAATGTCATCATTTGGGTGGTTTTATTCCGCAAAGTCCTACCTGGCCTGCAGCAATTCTGAGTCGTACCATTCGTATGGTCGAACGCGATAAAAATAATCCCAGTATTATTTCATGGTCGTTGGGTAATGAATCAGGCACAGGTCCGGCTTTCGCAGCATCTGCGGCATGGATTCGCGATTTTGATAATTCGCGTTTTATACATTACGAAGGTGCACAAGGTGATCCGAACGATCCTGCATACGTTGAGGGTGATTTGGTGGGATATGAAGTAACCAAATGGCCTTCGATGGCGAACCCCGATGATAAGGATTATGTGGATGTGGTCAGCCGCATGTATCCTGATTTAAGTCAATTAGTCAATATGTCGAACAGTCCGCATATTAATCGGCCCATCATTATGTGCGAATATTTACACGCCATGGGCAATTCAGTTGGAGGATTGGGCGAGTTTTGGGATGAAATAAGAGCACGGCCAAATCTGATTGGTGGTTATATCTGGGATATGATTGATCAGGGATTGGAGAAAACGGATGCCAAAGGCAATAAGTTTTTTGCTTATGGAGGAGATTTTGGCGATATCCCCAACGATCAGAATTTCTGTTTAAATGGTGTTTTTGCATCCGACCGCACTCCCAATCCACATGCCTGGGAATGTAAATATGTATTTCAGCCGGTAGTTTTTGAGGCTGCAAATGTTGAATCTGGAAAAGTTAGGATTATTAACCGGTTTGCATTTACGAACCTGAACAACTATGAAATTCGTTGGTCACTTTCTGAAAATGGCAATGAACTCCAAAATGGTCTGTTGTCTGATCAGGATATCGCAGCCGGTGCATCATCAATCGTGGTGGTCCCTTTCAAAAAGGTAAATTATAAAGATAATGCTGAATATTGGATTCAGTTAAGTCTTAACGAAAAGACAGATCGTTTGTGGTGCAAAAAAGGTTTTGAAGTAGCAAAAGATCAAATCCTGTTAAAGGCCCGAAAAGAACAATCGGCATACGAATCAGGCTCAAAAGAAACAGTATCGGCAAAAGATTCCAATACAGGAATTGAAATTACGGGCAAAGATTTTTCGGTCAATTTCTCCAAAACTTCAGGTGAATTAATATCCTATAAAATAAAAGGTATTGAGCAGCTTATATCGCCTTTACAACCGAACTTCACTCGTCCTTCAATTGATAATGATATTCGGGGAGCTAATACACGATACATGCACGAATCCAATCAATTCTGGAATAAAGTAATGACAGAATTGAAAACAAGTTCTGTTGAGCTAAGCTCCAAAAACGAGAAAAGTGCGACCATCGAGGTGAACCAAAAATTTGAAGAAAAAATTCAACTAAAGACCATTTATATGGTTTTCAATGACGGGACTATTGATGTGAAGTTTAATTTGGATGCCGATAAAAGTCTTCCGGATCTTATCCGTGTTGGGTTATCAATGGGTATTCCATCAATTTACACCAATACTTCCTATTATGGAAAAGGACCATGGGAAAACTACTCCGATCGGAAACGTGGAGCTGAGGTTGATGAATACAATGTCAAAACTGACGACCTGTTTTATAATTATGCGGTTCCACAGGAAAATGGAAATCGTACCGATACCCGCTGGGCGAAATTCAGTTCAGAAAACAATAAATCAGGTTTGCTGATTACCGGAAAACCATTGATTGCCTTCTCGGTCTGGCCTTTTTCTGCTGAAAATATTAACAAGGCGAAACATCCATATGATTTAAATCGCCTGGGATTTTATACCCTGAATATTGATCTGATTCAGTCTGGTGTTGGTGGAACTTTATCGAAACGGTTGCCACAATATTGCCTGAAATCAGGTGTGTATGATTTCGAATTCATGATAAGTCCTTTGAAATAGAACCTAACAATCACTTAATTAAACGAAAAACACATGAAATATCCTTTTAGTCATATCGGAATCCCAACCACTGAAGAAAAGAAATGGGATGGTTTTTACGCCCCCGGAAAAATACATTTTACCGACTTCAGTAAAGATGAGTTTGGTGTTGAATACATCAAGTGTGATAAAGACAGCCCCATGCCCGAAATGTTTCAGACGGTTGCACATGTTGCTTATTTAGTTGATAATATGGAGGAAGCCCTGGTTGGAAAAGAAATACTTGTTGATATTTTTTCACCGGGTGAAGGAGTTCGTGTAGCATTTATTGTGCACAATGGATCGCCTGTTGAGTTTATGGAAGATTTTTCATCCTGAAAAAGAAAATGAAGAGAGTATTACAAAATAAAGGTTAATTTGTAATATAGTTGGGGTGGTTTAAAAAGCTCGTCAATTTGTATTGAATTGATGGGCTTTTTTCTATAAGTTGAAATTGCAAAATTTGAACATTATCTTTTTCTGATTGTTTTATATTCAGATTTATTCAGCCAAAAAAGATTCAAAGTTCGATTATCTTTTTAGTCTGAAACGAATTAAAATGTATTATATTTGGTGCATATTTAAACCTAAAACAAGAGAAATAAGAATCTCCAATGAAATTAATCTTAAAAAATACGCAAAGCGTAGTTAATGAAAGGTTAGACATTACCCGAAAGGAGATTCCATGTTTGGACTCATCGTGGCATTATCATGCTCAATATGAATTGATATTTATTTCAAAGAGCTTCGGGATTCGTTTTGTTGGCGATAGTGTAGCCAAGTTTACCCCTGGAGACCTCGTTCTTGTTGGCCCTCACTTACCACACCTTTGGCGGAACGATCCTTCCTATTACACGGCCGACGATACCAATAAAGTAAAAACCATCGTGATCAAATTCACTAAAGACTTTATTGGAGCAGGTAATTTTAATATACCAGAATTCTCTGATATCAATCAATTACTTGAGCAATCCAGGTTCGGAATTCATTTCGGTGAAAAGGTAAGCGAAAAACTGCACAATGATTTAATCGAAATTGTTGAATTAAGACCTGTTGAACAACTCATAAAACTTCTCGATTTATTATGCAAATTGTCACTTACTAAAGACAAAAATATACTTTCATCCACTGATATGCGTCAGTATACTACAGAACATTCTCAGAGATTAGATACTGTAATAAAATACATTTCAGATAATTATTTCAACGACATTGATCTTACTGAAATTTCTGATATTGCATGCATGACAACCAATTCCTTTTGCCGGTTTTTTAAAAAAATGACCAATAAGTCGTATACTCATTTTCTAAATGAAGTGCGGATCCGAAATGCTGCACGGATACTTGTTCAAGAGAACTTACCTGTCTCTGAAGTATGTTATATGGTAGGCTACCAGTCAATTACCAACTTTAACATGCAGTTTAAACTGATTGTGGGCTCTACCCCCAAAGACTATCGTCTGACAATCTAGTCAAATCACCTTCTGTTTTCTCGTTTTTATTAACCCCCTAAAAAGGGTAAAATACTGCAATGTCTGGATAATTTCCTGACATGCAATTTTTTATATCTGGTTAATTTTGTATCTATCATCTATGGAATAGTATTCAATCCAATAAAAACAAATGGATATGACCAGAAATAAAGATGAATTAAGTCTTTTTTTTGAAAGAAAACATACACTTTAAGCTAAATAATAGTAAAACAAAAAAAGGAAAGTGTTGAAGCCACTTTCCTGATGGAATCAGAACAAACAATAAATTCTTAATTATTCACTCTAACCTGGTAAACGCATGAAAAAAAATTTAATACCCAAGAGACTCCTTGTCCTTAAGGAGTTGGAATGTTTAGATTTTAAAAAGATCTTTCGAATATTAGGATTCGCAGGATTTTGCATTTTAATCAGTCTGACAACGCTTCAGGCAAAACCAACGGTAGGATTTTTACCGAATTCGAATTCTGAAAATATTGAAACATCAACTGAAATTAGCACACAACAAACAGTTATTTCAGGAAAAGTATCAGATGAATCCGGAGCTACTATTCCGGGTGTTACCGTTCTTGTGAAAGGGACTAATACCGGTACGACAACCGATATAGATGGAAAATACACCTTATCAAATGTACCTGATGGTGCAACCCTGGTGTTTACATTTGTAGGGATGAAAACACAGGAAATTGTGGTTGGGAAACAATCCATTATCGATGTCGTATTGACACAAGAGGCAATTTCACTTGAAACATTTGTTGCTATAGGTTACACGGTAAGGAAAAAAGGTGAGGTAACCGGTTCCATCAGTACGGTAAATTCTAAAACTCTTGAACGTTCATCCAATCAGGATTTGGAAAAATCGCTTGCAGGAAAAGTTTCGGGTCTAATTGTCAACGACCGTGGAGGATATCCCGGTGGCGATAATGTGAGTATTCTGATCAGGGGGAAATCTACCTTGAACAACAACGAGCCACTGATTCTTATTGATGGTATTACTGCTGGTGATTTTTCAAGTTTGTCGCCTCAGGATATTGAGTCGTTGACTGTATTGAAAGATGGTGCTGCCGCAATTTATGGAGCACGCGCTGCAAATGGTGTAATTTTAATTACTACCAAACGCGGTAAAGAAGGTAAATTAAATGTTAATTTGTCTACTGCCTATACCGTTTCTTCATTTTCGATTAGTCCTAAATTAATGTCGTCAGCACAATATGCTACTTACAGAAATGAATATTCAGCACGTAATGGAATTAGTCTTCCGTATACTCAAGATCAGATTAATAAGTATGCCGCAGGAAATGATCCGCTAAATTTTCCAAGTACAGATTGGGCCGATTTAACTTTTGCCAAAACTTCGCCTGAATCAAGAACATCACTGTCGATTTCCGGCGGTGCTGACAAAGTAAATTATTTTGTTAGCGGCGATTATATGGATCAGGTAGGGATGTATAAATCAGATGACTTAAATTTCAAACAGTATCAGGTTCGTTCGAATTTAGATATTAAACTTACTAAAGATTTTAAATTAGGCATTGACTTATCCGGAAGATTTGGAGATGCAAATGAGCCTGGTATTGATGCCAGTTACATTTATAAAAGCATTTATACCAATGAACCTACTCAGGTTGGCATTTATCCAAACGGAATGGTTGCCTGGGGAGGTGAGAATGGATCAAATCCATATATCATGTCAAGTTCTGAGTCTGGTTTTGTAAAACGAAATGACAATGATTTAAGAGGTAAATTTTCATTCGACTGGAAACTGGACAAATTAACAAAAGGCCTGAGTGTTAATGGTTTTGCAGGTATCCGTAAAATGAGTAACGATCAGAAATCATGGTACACGCCCTGGACCGTATATACGTATCAGGCCGGAACAGAACAATATGTACCTTCATTGGGTTATTCACAAAGTGGTAATAAAAATATATTAAGGGAAAATTTCTGGAAATACGATGAGTTAATGCTAAATAGTACTATTCATTACGATCGGACTTTTAGCCAACATACAGTCAGAGGTTTTGTGGGTTATGAGCAAACAACATCAAGTCAACGTAGTTTCTGGGCTTCACGTAAAGATTTCCCTAGTAACGATCACCCCGAATTATTCGCTGGAAGTGATGAAGGACAACAATCTTATGGTACTTCTGCTGAATGGGGGAGAGTTAACTACTTTGGTGCTATGTCCTACGATTATAAAAAGAAATATTTCGTTGATCTGACCTTACGCCGCGATGGTTCAAGTAACTTCGGAAAAGGACACCAATTTGGTACTTTCCCGGGAGTTGCTGTTTCATGGTCGCTTGGCGATGAAGCATTTATGTCCGGTACAAAAAGTTGGCTGAATTCATTAAAAATCAGATCCTCATGGGCTATCATGGGTAACGATCGTATTGCTGGATTTCAATTCTTAACCCGGTATAATTATGGCGGAGCAACAGATGTTGTCTTTCCAAATTATTACCTTTTGGGTACCGGTGGAGTTCGATACAACGGCTATACCAGTGCCAATGTTCCTAATCCTGACATTACCTGGGAAAAAGCAGATATGAAAAATATCGGTATTAATTTCACTATGTTTCATAGCAAATTATCAGGAGATATAAACTATTTCTACCAAAAACGTTCAGATATTTTGATTACCAGAAATGCGTCTATTCCTGATGCCGCCGGACTTACCTTACCTCAGGAAAACCTTGGTAAAGTTGATAATTTTGGAATGGAATTAGAATTGAACTGGAATGATAAAATTGGAGAAGTTAGCTACAATATAGGAATGAACATTACCCAGGCAAAAAACAAAGTAGTTTACATGGATGAAGCTGCCAATGTTCCTGAATGGCTAAAACAGGAAGGACATCCAATGGATTCATACATTGTATATCCAACATTTGGTTTGTTTACAGATCAAGAAATGGTTAATAATATAACCGCTAAAAAGCCCGGAACAGTTGAAGGTGAACCAGCATACATTGATACGGATGGTAACGGAGTAATTAACTCTAACGACAGGATAAGAATATATTCTTCAAACGTCCCTGAAATTCAGTTTGGTTTCATGGGTGGAATTAGCTATAAAGGATTTGATCTGAATTTCTTATTTCAAGGACAAGCCAAAGCTAAAGTCCTGGTATTTTTCGATCAGTCGGGAGCTAAACCAGAATATGTATTTACTGAAAGATGGACTCCGGAAAACCGGGATGCAAAATATCCCAGAGCTTTTACTCAGGATGACAAATATAGCGGAAATCAAAACACTGCCGATAATTTTCAGGGCGCCGATATATGGTTGCGCGATGCTTCATTCGTGAGATTAAAAGAACTTGAATTGGCTTACTCTTTCTCAAAAGAGAAAAACAAGATTGGTAATTTAAAAGTATTTGCCAGAGGAACTAATCTGTTAACCATGTTCTCCGAAGTCTATAAATTAGGCTTAGATCCGGAAGCAAGTGGGTATAACAATTTCAGGCAAAGTACTTATCCGTCTCTTAAATCATATTCTATAGGTTTAAACCTTTCGTTTTAACAAATAGATATTATTATAAAGCCAGGTGTTTGCAAGACACATTTATGTTAAAATAAAAAAAATGTACAAATGAAAAATATAAAACTGATATTAATAGTATTCACTCTTTTTGCTGCTATGAGTTGCAAAAAAGTATTGGATACCGAGTCAAAAGATGCTTTCGCGGAAGATCTGATTTACAGCGATCCAAGCCAGGTTGAGAAATTAGTTTTCAAGGCTTACAATGAAACCGATCATTGGGGAATGAATCCCAGCCAATGGTGGGGACGCAGGTTTAATATTGAAGGAGCCTCATTTGAAGCTAAGTTTAATTTTCAGGATCAGGACTTATTCAAGGACAGAGCAGGCTGGACACCAAGCAGCGTAGGCCTTTTTACAGAACAATGGAAGAATTATTTTACTTACGTTAGGTTAACTAATGAATTTCTTGACCGGATTGATAATAGTGTGGCCATGAAGTCAGATCCAAATAAAGTTAATATACTGAAAGCAGAAATGAAGTTTCTGAGAGCTGACTTATACTCTAAACTCATTAAATATTATGGAGGTGTACCCATTATGGAACATGCTTTAGGTTTAAATGATGACTTTAATCTGGTCCGCAACAGCTACGAAGATTGTGTCACATTTATTGTGAAGGAATTGGATGAGGCTGCTGCTGTTCTTCCTGCTACCCGTCCGGATAGTGAGTATGGAAGAGCAACAAAACTTTCAGCCTTAGCTGTAAAATCACGCACCTTGTTATATGCTGCAAGTAAACTTCACGATCCGGCTTTTGCTCCAAAAAACGATCCTTTGTATGTTTATACAAAGGCCACAAAATGGCAGGATGCTTCCGATGCTGCAAAGGCTATTATCGATATCGTTGGTGCCCGCGACCTGATTGCTGTGACGAATGCCACTGACTATCAGAAATTATTCTTATCACCAAATCAAGATATATTATTTGCCAGACCTTATGGTTCAACTTATTATGATTTTGGGACTGATGCGAATTCATTGTGGGATCTAACACAATCACCTAATGGTTATGGTGGCTGGGGTTTATCTTCTCCAACACTAAACTTCACCAGAGAATTTAATATGAAAGATGGCAACAGCGTACAAAGTACATCGTACGACCCAACAAAACCGAACGATAACAGGGAGATGAGATTCTATGCCAATTTACTATACAATGGTGCTCAATTCCGAGGTCGTGATGTTCAATATTATTTATCAGCTGATGTTACCGTTTATCCTGATGGTCTCGATTCACCAAAAGGTTTAGGTAACGTTCAACATTCTTCAAAAACAGGCTATAATATTCGCAAATTTCAGGATGAAAGTGTAGCTGTAGCAGGTGGTATTTCGGCAAAACGCCCTTATATTTTATATCGTTTGGCCGAGATTTATTTGAATTATGCTGAAGCACAATATCAATTGGGTAAAGAAGATGTAGCCCGTGAGTTTTTAAATAAAGTATCAACCAGAGCGCTTCAACCAGCTATTACTACAAGTGGGGTAGCCCTTTTGGAATCAATTAAACGTGAAAGACGAGTTGAGCTTTGTTTCGAAGGACACAATTTCTTTGATGAACGGAGATGGATGCAGGAGGATCATTTAGGCATTGATATCATGGGTCATAAATGGACAAAAGGTGTAGATGGTAAATTAACATTTGTTGAATATAAGGTGGTTACACGTCCTTGGTGGAGCAAACATTATTATTTGCCAATTCCAGCCTCTGAAGTTGAAAAAGATCCGGCAATGGCTCAAAATTACGGGTATTAGGATCAAAACATAAATGTTAAAATTCAAAAAACTAAAAAAATGAAAAAAAGAATAATATTTTTCCTGAATTTATTCATCTTGGGATTCCTTATCACAGGAATAAATAGTTGTAAGAAAGATGAGTATTCACTAATTAAAGAGGTAGTGATAACCTGGGAAAACCCGTCTGATCTTATTATCGGACTACCATTAACAGTAACTCAATTAAATGCTACTGCAAATGTACCGGGAACAATCGTTTTCACACCTGCTGTGGGAACAATGCTACAAAAGGGACAAAATCAAACACTTAAAGCAGATTTTACTCCTAAAGATTCGAAATATCCGAGTCTTTCCAAAACCGTAACCATTAATGTAGTTGATAAATTAGTTCCGGTAATTACCTGGGCAAATCCAGATGTGCTTGCATCGGGAACTCCATTAAGTGCTGACCAACTTAATGCAACAGCAAATGTTGCCGGTACATTTGTTTATACACCAGCACTTGGTACGGTATTGCCTATGGGTGAAAATCAGGTATTAAAAGTTGATTTTACTCCCAGTGTAATTACACATCAGCCTACATCTAAGACAGTGTTAATAAACGTTAGAAATGTTGTGCCATTAAAATATGCCCCCAATAGTGCAGTCTGGACAAATCAGTTGTCATTGGCATTCAATGTTGATGGCGCAGTAGGAAGTTTGGGCACTAATCCGGAAAATGGATTTACAGTTCACGTTAAAAATACTTTTAAAGATTTTGAAAAAGATATTGTAGTATCAGGCGTAAGTTTCAGTGCTGCAAATGCTACCCGAATTGAGTTAACTCTTGCTCAGGCAATTTATGGTGACGATATTATTACAGTTGCATTTAATGAAGTAGGCAGCGGTATTGTATCACTTGATCAACAACCATTAAAAACTTTTGCAGCACAAACGGTTATAATTCCTGTTACTGGAGTAAATCTTTTGGCGGATAATTCCTGGGCTGGAGTTGAGGGAGGAATCGCTGATGCCAATGCAGCAGGTGCTTTTGGGTATTGGGTTGGTGCTGCTGTACCATGGCAGCGTACTACAGATATGTATGCTTCGGGAGTAGCGAGTATGAAATTTACAGGTGGTTTTGATATAAAGCCATTATATGGAATGAACTTTGGCGACAATGTGGATATTCAAGCGGGTGCATACGAAGTTTCACACAAAATATACATTGAACAAGGTTCAGCTCTTAAAATGCTTCGTACTTCTATTGCCAGAAAATCTAATGCTTGGGCAGATGATGTTAATGTTTACTGGAATGTTGAAAATATCAAGCGTGGTGAATGGGTTACCATTAAACAAATAGTGAGTTTCCCTGTAGCGTATAATATTTCTGATAAAACCAGGTACACATATTATGTACAGGCAAACATTAATACCGGAGTTACCGGCGACCAAACCTTATACTTAGATGATATGGGATTAATTAAGGTTGATGCAGGAGCACGACCATAGTAATACAAAATAGTTTGGGGATGTCAGATAAGTTGTGAGCTAAAACATCTTGACTGGCATCCCCATTTTTGTAAATTATAATAGCATGGTAAAAAACATCCTTTTTCAAATTTCAATTGTCCTTGGTATTTTACTAAATGCAATTAGTGAACTTCAAGCCCAGGTTTACCCTGTTTCAGACCAATCAAATTCAGGGGGCTGGATTTTGAATGAATTGCTAAGCGATGAATTTAATGGTACCATGCTCGACAAATCCAAGTGGTGGATTTTGGGTGAAAACGGAGATTACAGAAACAAGTGGAAGGGACGTGCTCCCGGACAGTTTGCACCGCAAAATGTTAAAGTTGAAAATGGTGAGCTCATACTTTTCAGCCAATGGGAGCCTGATTTTGGTTTTGCAAACGAAATAAATAACGGAGTATATTACGGAGGAACTGCCACAAGTGCGGATAAAAGCAAACCAATAACGCAGGCTTGTGTAATGAGTGAGGCATTTTTTAGATATGGGTACATGGAGATAAGATGCGAAGCCGCTGATGCCCCGGTAACTTCATCCTTTTGGTCAACGGGATATCATTCGGAAATTGATATGACCGAAAATTATGGGAAACGTCCGATCGGAAATCCTCAAAATAAACCGGAGTCTTTGGAAAAAAAGATGCGAACCAATATAATTAACTGGGATCCTGACATAGCGGCCAATCATCAAAACTGGAAAGTTGAGGATGAGCTTGATGTACGCGTAGCCAGCGATTATTTTGTTTATGGTTTTGAATGGGATAAAGATTATATAAAAACCTTTTTCAACGGAAAATTGGTAAGAAGTGCCACCAGGCAGGAATTGGAAGCCAACGATCAATGGAGGCTTCAATATCCTCAGGAATTATGGATCGATTCAGAGGTGTTTTCGTGGTATGGATTACCGGCACAGGAAGATTTGGTAAATCCGGCAGAATACAAAATTGATTATGT
>CAJDUB010000100.1_pt1 | contig 11918 bp, 8 predicted proteins | sample 7390251 | NCBI WGS metagenome assembly CAJDUB01 (sample SAMEA7055665, study PRJEB34461) | soil metagenome | biome: terrestrial ecosystem; feature: Peninsula; material: soil | place: Antarctica | collected 2016
AAGTTTCCATTCCATATTACCAGGAAGGCACCATAGATGAAAAAGTTACGATTACCACTGCTACTACATACTCTCAATCAGAAAATGGCGGAGTAAAAATTACCCAACTTGACCAGAAGACCTGCTATGTTGAAAAAGAAAGCAAAAACTGGAGATCATTCAAGTTTGCCATGCCTGATGTAAAACCCGGATCTGTAATTGAATACGAATATATGGTTTCCTCACAATATTTTTTCAACCTTCGTGATTGGGAATTTCAATGGGAAATACCGGTTCTCTTTAGTCAATATGAAGTAAGAATGATCCCCTTTTATCAGTATACCTGGGTATTGCAGGGACGTAACAAACTGGATGAATATGAAACTTACGAAGATAAATCTTCACTACCGACAACATTTCTTAGTACTACATACAATGAAGTGGTAAGCAGGTTTGTACTTAAAAATGTTCCAGCCTTCAATGATGAGGAATTCATTCCTTCGAAAGAAGACTATATTATAAAAGTAAACTTTCAGCTTTCTGCTTTTTTTACTCTAAGCGGTGGAAAAATAGATATTATGACTACCTGGCCTGAATTGGTGAAGGATTATCTGAAACATGATGATATTGGCAGGTACATTAAAAAATGCCGGGGAAATGCCTCCGGGATATTAGATCCTGATTCACTGACTGGCAAGACCCAAATGCAGATATTTGATTATGTCGTAAATTACGCCAAGAATAATTTCAGATGGGATTCGGAACTGGGCCAGTATTCAAATAAATCAGTTTCTGCTTTGCAAAAGGATAAATCAGGAAATAGCGCAGCCATCAACTTATGGCTTACAGGAGCTTTACAGGAAGTTGGCCTTGAAGCTTACCCGGTGGCGCTAAGTACCCGAAAACATGGAAAAATTTTATCCGATTATCCGTTCAGCGATGCTTTTAATAACATAGCCGTACTTGCAAATGTGGACGGTAAAAGCATACTAACAGATGCTTCTGATCCATATTGTCTTAACTATCGTTTACCAATAAAATGTATGAACGACAAAGGTTTGGTAATTGATAAAGACAATATGAAATGGATTAGCCTGCAAAGTCCTGTAATGTCAAATACAGTAACTTCTTTCAGAATTGATTCTATCCAAAAAGATTTTACAGCATCAGTTATAAAAACATCCACTGAATATGAAGCCCTTACACTTCGAAATACGTATGGTAACGATAAAGTTGCCCTTGACAATGCCTTGAGCAAGAAATACAATGTGGTTGACAGCAGTCTTCAGATTAAAAATGCTACAGACAGAACAAAGCCCTTAACTTATGCTTTTCAAATCAAAAATAAAACCGAGGTGATTAACAACAAGATTTATATTCAGCCCTTTTTAAATGAAACTTATACAGAAAATCCTCTCAAACAGAAAACGCGTACCTACCCTGTTGATCTTACATATCCCTATAAAAGAACCTACCTCTCGGAGATAACAATTCCCGAAGGTTACACAGTTCAGTTTATGCCAGATAAAAGTTCACTTAACGACGACCTTTTCGAGCTTGATTATTCCGCCGTGCAAAACGATAACAGGATCAATGTAACATTCACTTTTGCATTCAAACATGCTCTTTACCAACCCGATGAATACGCAAGAATTAAAACCGTGTTCGACCGGATTGTAAAGAAAGGGACTGAAAAGATCGTATTGGTTACGAAATAAAAAAAAATGACCATGTTCTATATATACATGGTCATTCATTTTTGAAAAGAAATTGATCTTCCAATCCTGACTAATTAAAATAATTTCAGAATGGATTAGTGATTTTGATTTGTGATAGCTGGTCTTTTGCCAGGCAGGATTATAAATTAATCGCTTCTACCGATTTGATTTCAGGCAATGCTTTTTTCATTGCTTCTTCAACTCCGTTTTTTAAAGTCATCCGGCTGAAAGGGCATGAACCACAGGCTCCCTGGAGTTCAACATTTACAACGTTATCTGACGTAAGTTCTACGAAACTAATGTCACCACCGTCAGCCTGAAGGTATGGCCGGATTTGTTCAATTACTTTAATTACTTTGGTTTCTAATTCTGACATGTGATTTTGTATTATGATTTTATAGTGCTTATTAATCTAAACGATTCAATTCAAGGATTTCGCCTTATGTTTTGATTTCAACAATCTGTGTAGGGTCAAGATTAGCATTACGAATTGCAATCTGCTGGGCTATTGATTCAGCCAACGTTCTGAACGCCATGGATACAGGTGAAGAGTCATCCAGTGTTGCAACCGGGTTTCCGCTGTCGCCTGATTCGCAGATACTTTGTACGAGAGGTATCTGACCGAGAAGCGGAACACCAATTTCCTCTGCAAAACGTTTTCCACCTTCCTTACCAAAGATATAATATTTATTGTCAGGCAGTTCAGCAGGAGTAAACCAGGCCATATTTTCAACAAGTCCTAACACCGGCACTTTTATACTATCGGTTGTAAACATATTGTATGCTTTGCGGGCATCGGCAAGCGCCACTTCCTGCGGTGTGGTTACAATAGCAGCACCGGTAACAGGGACGGTCTGTACCAATGTTAAGTGTATATCGCCGGTTCCGGGTGGCATATCAATTACAAGGTAATCCAGTTCACCCCATTCGGCACCGGTAAGCATTTGGGTTAGATAGTTGGAAGCCATCGGGCCACGCCACACCAAAGCTTTTTTGGGATCAACAAAAAAACCGATTGATAATAATTTTATACCGTATTTTTCAATGGGTTCAAGGATAGTCTTGCCATTTTCCTCACGGGCACCTGGACGAGCATCAATCAGGTCAAACATAAGAGGTACCGAAGGCCCATAGATATCAGCATCCAGCAATCCAACTTTTGCACCCAGTTTTGCCAATGCTACTGCCAGGTTAGCAGCAACGGTTGACTTGCCAACACCACCTTTCCCTGAAACAATTGCAATGATATTTTTAACTCCTTTAAGCATAGTGTCATCAGGTCCTCTGCGTGTAGTAGTACGCGAAGTTAACTCAACTTCAACTTCAGCATAAGGATCTACTCTTCCCTGGATAGCTTTAATGCAGTCATTTTTCATTTTATCTTTCATCGGGCATGCCGGTGTAGTAAGAACCAATTTCAGGCTGACTTTATTTCCTTCAATTACTATGTCCTCAATCATCCCCAGCGACACAACATCTTTGTGCAAATCAGGATCATGGACAAATTTTAATGCATTGATTACCTGTTCTTTACTTATTGCCATTTCTTATTTCCTTATTTTTATTTAGAATGTGTAAAGATAAAGAAATTAATGATATGCACGAGTAAATAGTGTTTATTTTTGAATTAATTGGTCTAGCGCTACTTCACTATTTGATGTGTCAGGTACCAATATTTTAGAATTTAAAAGTATTTCAACTGGAAATAATGAGTTTTATTCGGTCGGCAATTATATTGTGATGATATTTATGTGCTTATAAAAAAACAAGCTATAGTGCAAAATTTTATTGCTTGTGTCTTAAAACAAAAAAGTAAAATGACAATTAAATACTAACATTATTAAGTCCGGCATATCTAATAACGAGTTGCCCCGGCTTCGGTTTCGTAAATCAGTGTGAAACTCTTCAGGTTTTGATGAAAGCAGTGATCCTGATAATGAGAAACCCCGGCTGAATAAAGTTTTTCAGCCAGGGGTTAATACAGAACTCAGTGTATCTACCTCACAAATAAAAGTTCGCGGTATTTAGGAAGTGGCCATTTTTCGTTGTCAACTATCAACTCCAGTTTATCAATATGATAACGGATTTCATCAAAATACGGGAATACTTTAATTGCGTATGCCAGTGCTTTTTCACGTGCATGAACTATAGTGTTTGCTTGTTTTCTGGCTTCAAGCATCTCATTAAGTTTGTCTTCAATAGTCTCAATATGATCAGAAATTTCCTTGATCAGTTTAAGTCTGCGCGAAGCTAAAGCATCGTACTCTTTTGGACTATACAGGTTTTTAAGCCCCAGGGTACTTTCTATCAGCATGGCCTGGTATTGAATTACTGTAGGCAAAATATGATTCATAGCAAGGTCGCTCAATACCCGCGATTCAATCTGTATTTTCTTTGAATAAAGATCATTACGAACTTCAGTGCGGGCTTCCATTTCAACATCAGTGTAAACATTGGCACGTTTAAACAGTTCGCGGCTTTGCGGTGTAAGATAGGCATCATAAATCAAAGGAACCACAGCTTCGCAATCGAGGCCACGCTTAGCAGCTTCAACCTTCCATTCTTCACTATATCCATTTCCATCGTACCTGATAGCTTTAGATTTTTTAATTAAGCGACGCAGTACCCTGAAAATGGCTTCATCCTTTTTTACTCCCTTTTCGATAATTGCATCCACGTCTTCTTTAAAATCAACTAATTGCACAGCAAGCGCAGTATTAAGAGCAATCATTGCAGAAGCACAGTTTGCAGAGGAACCAACAGCACGGAATTCGAAACGATTCCCTGTAAAGGCAAACGGGGAAGTACGGTTACGGTCGGTATTATCAAGCAAAATCTCAGGGATTTTCCCAATGTCGAGTTTAATAGCCGTTTTTTCTTCAGGCGACATTTTCTCATCCGTTACCCTCTGCTCTATTTCATCAAGCATTTTTGTTAACTGCTGTCCCAGGAATGCTGAAATAATAGCTGGAGGAGCTTCGTTTGCACCCAGCCTGTGCTGGTTTCCAGGAGATGCAATGGAAGCTTTTAGCAGTGCATTGTGTTTGTGTACTGCAACCAATGTATTAATCAGGAATGTTAAAAACTGCAGGTTTAACCTCGGTGTTTTCCCCGGTGATAAAAGATTAATACCTGTATTAGTTGAAACCGACCAGTTATTATGCTTACCTGAACCGTTAATTCCGGCAAAAGGCTTTTCATGAAGTAAAACTTTAAAATTATGACGACTTGCCACTTTTCGCATAAGCATCATTACCAATAGATTATGGTCATTAGCAAGGTTTGTTTCTTCAAAAATTGGCGCTAATTCGTACTGGTTAGGTGCTACTTCATTATGACGTGTTTTAATCGGAATTCCCAGCATAAGTGTGCGTTCAGTCTGCACAAGGTCAGGGCGCGCATTGTATACAGCTTCGTCAACCAGAAAATATTCCTGCTCCCAGCCCAGGTTGCTGTTTACCCGGGAAACGTCCTTATCAAAATACTGGCACACTTCCACTGCAGATTTATCAAGGAAATGCAATGCTTTCAGAAGAGGAGTTTTATAATCCAACGCTTCACCGGTATAGGAAATAAATATAGTTGGTATAATCAGCGTACCTTCCATAACAAAAGCCGGCGACGACGGGTCCCAGGCAGTATATCCGCGGGCTTCGAAAGTATTACGGATTCCGCCGCTGGGGAAACTCGATGCATCCGGTTCCTGTTGAACCAGCAACTCACCTGAGAAAACTTCAATTGCCGTTCCACGGCCTGTAGGCACTGTAAATGAATCATGCTTTTCAGCAGTATTTTCGGTAAGAGGCTGAAACCAGTGAGTATAGTGCGTGGCCCCAAGGCTCATTGCCCAGCTTTTCATTCCCATCGCAATCTGATCAGCCAGTTTCATATCAATACGTTTGCCAAGATCAATGGCATCCAGTACAGCTTTGTTAGCATCTTTTGGAAGATATTTTTCCATTTTGATCCTGTCAAATACATATAGTCCAAAATAATCAGAGGTGTTTCCAACAGGAGTGGCTACTTCAATTGGTATTCTTGTAAGTGCATCTTCCAATGCTTTAAAACGTAAGGTTGCCATATATTGATATTTTAAAAATTCGTGCAAAAATAATCCATTTTTTATTACCACCCCATATTTTTTCAACTTATTTTCATTATTAATCATTTATTTTTTATACCCCCCCAATTTTTTAGGTCATAATATACTTTTTATACGCTTTATTCTATACATAGTTGATTTCTTGAAATATTTCCTTCCGGGAAAAAGACCAAAGTTCTTTCCAAAAAGTTCAATTAAAATCTGTAAAATAAAAAATGATTTTGAACCCAAAGTATGATTTCACTTTTAAAAAATAAGTTCTGACTAAAACGGAACAATCATCAGGTGTGCATCTAATCAACCCGGTTAATAAAATGCGTCATGATTACATGCTATAGTTTCCACAGATTTCTTAGATAGGCATAAATACCTGAGGTCTGCTTTTTTGTCATAAAACTTCTGAAAACAATTCTAAATCTGTAAAATCTGTGGCAAAAACAGACTATTTAAAGACTAAATAATAACCTCGTTTTTTTCTGTAGTCGATTTAAATTCTAGTACGAAATGTCCTATTCCAATTCAAGTTCATTCGATGGATCCCAAAAAATATCCTTAAAATTAATAATCTGATCATTTTCAATAATAGCACCTTCACTCTCAAGCAGTTGCTGCATAGTATCAGGGCCGCCAAAATGATGTTTCCCGGTAAGCAGCCCGTTGCGGTTAACCACCCGGTGCGCAGGAATATGCTGTAACATGTTATGGGAAGCGTTCATAGCCCATCCAACCATTCGGGATGAACCACCTGTTCCCAGGTAACGGGCAATAGCACCATAAGATGTAACCCGGCCAAAAGGAATCAGCTCCACCACTGCAAACACTTTTTCGAAAAATGTGATTTCGCCAGGCATATCCTACATTTTTTATTTCAGTAAACTACAATTGAAATCAAACTATACTAAAGTGGTGCAATAAAAAATAAGGATTATTCCCCGCTAAGTGTAAATCTGAGATATTTGATAGTGAGCCCTTGTTCGAGCCAGATTTTTTCATAATGAGTTTGCACATCAATTACATCCTTCACCTCAGGATCGCCCGGATTTGCATAGAGGTCACCGTTTTTGTATCCCAAATGATGGCCCCCTTCCCGAATTACATCTAATGTATAATTATAAAGCAAATCATTATCTGTTTTCAGATGAATAATGCCTCCGGGCTTTAATACCTGCCTGTATCTGTTTATAAACTGAGGGGAAGTAAAACGTTTACTGTGTCGTGGACTGTTTGGATGTGGTTCAGGGAAAGTAATCCATATCTCATCCACTTCGGACGGAGCAAAAACTTTATCGATATTTTCGGCACGGATACGAACGAAAGCTACGTTCGGGCGATTTTCCTCAATGCTGGTTTTAGCACCCCGCCACATACGGGCGCCTTTTTTATCAATTCCTATAAAGTTACGACCAGGATATTTATCTGACAGATCCACTGTATATTCCCCTTTGCCACAACCCATTTCAATAATAACAGGATTGGTATTTTTAAAGAAATCATTGTTCCATTTTCCGCGCAAAGAAAATCCGGCGGAAAGATCTTTCCAACCGGGTTGAAAAAAATGATTAAAAGTTGCATTTTCAGCAAAACGCTGAAGTTTCCTCTTAGCCAAACGTACTATATTTTTTTGAAGATGTGTATGAAACAGGATTAGCGGGAAATGATCAATTACCTTTATCCCCTGCTCTTTTTAAGAATCCAGGATGTTTCAAATCCCGCTTTTTTAAATTCGCTTAGTTGATTTGTGGCTTCATAATAATCAGTAAATCCCTTCATACTTACTATGTACAACCCACCTGGCGTGGTATCCACTAAAGCGGCTGGATATCCCTGCTGCCGGAGCGTACTGATCAGTTTAACTGCATTATTCTGATCGCGAAAAGCGCCTCCGATAATAAAATAATCCTGTTCAATTGCATTCTGCTCTAAAGGTTCAACTGCATTTGCATCAGTAATTGTAATTTTGTTCTGAGCGAGTTCATTGTTCGAAATCACACCTGGCTCGAACGATATATTTTGTTCGGCCAAAACTGCTGCAGGTGATTGTACAAATTCAGATGTATTACTCACTTTTACATTTAAAACAGGAGTAGTGGTTTTTGCCACAGCAGTTTTACCCGGTGTAGAACGAACCCACGAATACATCCCGGTATAATTATGAACGTAATTGTCGATAACATTGCCATTGAGTGATCCCCATAAAACAAAAGCAACGAACGGAGCCAGCACTGCAGCCCATTTCAGGGTTTCAGGAACAAGACGACCTAATTTTGTATTCCTGTGTGAATGCGCCGACAATTGAATTTCAGGTAAAACAAATGATTCCTTAGTTACGGCCTTGGCAAAAAATACAGGCAGTCCAAAAGAATTAGTATTAAAGTTAACCTCTGCTGATGGAATGAATTCTATTTTTCTGTCTGAATTCATGAAAAGAGCACCAATATTTTTGATAATTACCTTATCGCCTTTTTTGAGCGTTCTATAACATTCGTCAACCCATAATTTGATTTCGTAAAGGGCATCATGATAATTTGTATTTTGAACCGATGCAATATAATTTGCCAGTTGCCCGTCGTTACCAGACAGTCCTGCGTTAAAAGCGACATTTCCCGAAGGCGGGCGGAATTCGTGAGTAACAGGATTAATCCGGGCCGGACTATATGCCCTCAGAAAGCCCCCTAAACCAGGAACAATCACACATTCGTGATGAAACAGTAGATCAGTTATATACTTTGTTATCATTAAATATTTAGTGTTTCAGTGTGCTAATATAATACAATCAGCCCTTACTTATCAAGCTTTGTTAGTAAGTTTCAATAAATCTTCGGGTACGTCGATTCCAACTGTCTCTAAATCAGTAACAGCAGTGTGAATACTGTATCCATAGTATAACCAGCGCAATTGTTCAAGCGATTCTGCCTTTTCCGGCGGTGCTTCAGGCAAGTTTAAAATATTGCTTAATACTGATGCACGATAAGCATACAAACCTATGTGTCTATAATAATCCTGATGATCCAACCAGGAATCCGGAGGTATCCCGCGAAGGTAAGGAATAGCTGAACGGCTGAAATACATGGCTTTTCCGCTATTATCGATAACTGTTTTTACAACATTCGGATTTAAAAGATCTTTACTATCCTCTATTTTTCGCACAAGTGTACCTATAATTACTTCGGGATTGCTGAACAGAGAAACCACCAAGTCGATCTGCGACGGATCAATAAAAGGCTCATCGCCCTGAATGTTTACAATCACATCGTAAGGGCATTTACCTAAAAAAGAAAGATTCTCAACAACTTCGCCAATACGCGAAGTCCCCGACATATGTGATTCAGCAGTCATCATCACTTCTCCACCGCAATCTTTCACATGATTAAAAATACGTTCATCATCGGTTGATACAATTACCCGGTCCAGTACGGTGGTTTTTAAGGTTTGCTCGTATACCCTCATGATCATGCTTTTCCCATCAATCATAACCAAAGGCTTGCCGGGAAAACGGCTTGAAGCATAGCGGGCAGGAATAACTCCTAAAGTACTTATCGACATTATTGGTGGTTTTATTGAATCAGAACTTAATAGGAGCGCGCAAAAATCACTCTTTGTTTCGACGGTTTACCGGTAAGAATGCAATTGCCTTCTTCCATTTTCCCATCGATAGGTATCAGTCGTATGGTAGCTTTGGTTTCGTCTTTAATACGTTGTTCAGTTTCAGTTGTTCCATCCCAATGTGCTGAAATAAAACCTCCTTTCCCATCAAGCTGTGTTACAAATTCATCCCAGGTATTAATCAGATATGTATTTTCATCCCGGAAATCATAGGCTTTCTGGAATAAATTCTCCTGGATACTTTCGAGTAAATGACTGATTTTTTGTTCAATATCAGTAATCTGATACACCGATTTTTCAAGCGTATCACGGCGTGCTACCTCCACAGTACCATTTTCCAGATCGCGTGGACCTATAGCAATACGTACAGGAACGCCCTTAAATTCATATTCGTTAAACTTCCAGCCTGGTTTCTGTGTATCACGATCATCATATTTAACACTGATACCCATGGATTTGAGCTTCTTTACAATGCTATTGGCTGTTTCTGATATTTGCGCAAGTTGCTCTTCATTTTTAAAAATCGGAATAATAACTACCTGTATAGGAGCAAGTTTCGGAGGCAGAACCAATCCATGATCATCAGAGTGAGTCATGATAAGCGCTCCCATCAGGCGGGTAGAAACTCCCCAGGAAGTAGCCCAAACATATTCAAGTTTATTTTCCTTGCTCAGAAACTGTACATCAAATGCTTTGGCAAAATTCTGACCAAGAAAATGCGATGTACCTGCCTGCAAAGCTTTTCCATCCTGCATCAGGCCTTCGATACAATATGTTTCGACAGCGCCTGCAAAACGTTCGTTCGGTGATTTTACACCTTTTAATACCGGCATTGCCATCCATTTTTCGGCAAATTCAGCATACACATTAATCATTTTTTCCGTTTCCTCAATGGCTTCGGCTTCGGTTGCATGAGCTGTATGCCCTTCCTGCCATAAAAATTCGGTGGTACGCAAAAACAAACGGGTACGCATTTCCCAGCGTACCACATTAGCCCATTGATTGATCAATATTGGCAAATCTCTATAACTTTGAATCCAACCCTTATAAGTACTCCAAATAATCGCTTCACTTGTTGGTCTTACCACCAATTCCTCCTCTAATTTAGCTTCAGGATCCACCCTCAATTTACCTGGATTGTCAGGGTCGTTCTGTAGACGATAATGAGTCACCACGGCACATTCTTTCGCAAAGCCCTCGGCATTCTTTTCTTCAGCCTCAAACAAGCTTTTTGGTACAAACAGTGGGAAATAGGCATTTTGATGCCCCGTTTCTTTAAACATTCGATCCAATTCCGCTTGCATCTTTTCCCAAATAGCATAGCCATATGGTTTGATAACCATACAACCCCTAACAGCCGAATTCTCTGCTAAATCTGCCTTTACGACCAATTCGTTGTACCACTTGGAATAATCCTCTGCACGCGATGTAAGATTTTTACTCATTTTCAATGTTTTGGCACAAATATTGTGCTTATGTTAAATAAAAAAATAGTTCAGCAAAACTAACTATTTTTGTAATGTTCAACAATTAAATTTAAGAGATATGCAATTTAAAACTTACTTACAATCGAAATTGCCATTGTATCTTGCTTTAAGCTCACTTTTTGCGTTGGCTTCTTGTGGATCGTACCAATACGTTGGTCATGATAGTGATGGTATCTACAATTCTTCCGATGATAACGTGAACGCAGAAGCAATGCCCGCTTCAAATAACAATAGTTATTACAAAGAATATTTTGACGAAAAGTCACAGAAATATGAAAATATCGCTAATGATGACAATGTAATTTTTACAAACATTGATGATTATGAAGGCGACTATACTGATGAAAATCAAGACTTGCAATATCAAGATAGTTATGCTGGTTGGGGTCAAAATAGCGACAACGTTTCAATAAATATTTATTCAAATTATGGTTATGGTTATGGGTATAATCGATATGCACCTTTTGGTTGGAATATTGGTTGGAATTCTTATCCTTTTTGGTACAATCCATATTATGGTAATTATGCTGCATACTATGGCTATTACCCGGGATACTATAACAATTATGGAGGCTATTATAGCCCATATAATTATGGTTATTACGGCTATAATAATCATTATTATAATGGATATTATGGAAACAATTATTATAGAAGAAACGTGGCATTCAATGAAGGAAGGCGAGGTGAATATAGAAGCACAAACAACAATAGAAGCACCAATAATACCACAAACAATGTCCGAACTAATTCCACAAGAAGAAATACAACATTACGAAGCAGCAATTCAAGGTATAATCCTCAAAATGGTAATAACGTAAGAACAAACACAAGAATTAATACTAACTCTCCAAATGTTCGTTCTAATTCAGGAACTAGGGTAAATTCTCCCGTGAGAAATAACACGCGTTCTAGCACGACTCCTAGAGTAAATTCACCAACCCGTTCTTCTAATAACTCATCTTCACCAGCTGTAAGAAGCTCAAGTCCTACTAGGTCTTCAGGCGGTGGCAGTAGCGGCGGTAGAAG
>CAJDUB010000029.1_pt1 | contig 11877 bp, 9 predicted proteins | sample 7390251 | NCBI WGS metagenome assembly CAJDUB01 (sample SAMEA7055665, study PRJEB34461) | soil metagenome | biome: terrestrial ecosystem; feature: Peninsula; material: soil | place: Antarctica | collected 2016
GCCAGTTTATTGGCTTTTTTAAAATCAAGAACTTTCTTTCGCCGGAATTCAGTTACAGAAGTCATATTCTGCAGAATTACAGCTACCCTGTTTGTTCCATTGGCAATGCCTGCTGGTAAGCCAAGAAACATAAAAATTGAAAGGGAAATAATGGTGCCTCCTCCAGCCAGCGTATTGATAAATCCTACAAATACTCCTGAAACAATCAATGCTAAAACTACAAGCCAGGTCATGAATTAAGGATTTAATCAGAAGTAAATGTAAGAAGAGTTGTTATGGTATGAAAAAGATTTTACAGAAGCACCGCAGGACTTTTTGCAAAAAAGCTCTGAGGTTGAAATCTTTATTCATTAGTCGCTTTTAGTAGCCTGCTATGCCTCATCCCATATGCAAAATACAAAACCAATCCTATCACCAGCCAAATCAGGAATCGCATCCAGTTGGTGATTCCCAGTTCACTCATCAGGTAAAGATTGGTTAACAATCCCAGTACCGGAATCAGCGACCATTGCCTGATTACAGCAAATATGGTTGTAATAATTGCCACAACGATAAATATGTACATAGGTAGCTGAGTATGAAATCCTTTCGACATATGGTTAGTCCCATCAAATATCCCGCTAATAAAATTCGGATTTGAATACCACATAACTATCATTACAGCTACCCAGATTGGAATCAGATACCAGCGACTATTTGCATACGGAACATTAAACCCCTTTTTATTGATGTCGTTGTTTCCCCGTGGATAAAGAATAAGTACTCCTCCGGATACGAGTATAAAAGCGAATAAGGTACCTATGCTTGTGAGGTCGGTGACTTCGGTAAGATTAAGAAACAAAGCGGGAATGGCAACCAGGAAACCTGTAACGATGGTAGCGAAGCCAGGTGTTCTGTACTTTTTATGAAGCTTTGAAAACCTGGGAGGTAAAAGACCATCACGACTCATGCTCATCCATATACGAGGCTGCCCGACCTGGAAAACCAGCAACACGCCGGCCATAGCAATAACTGCACCAAGTGCAATGATACCTGAGAGTCTGGTAAGATGTAAAGTCTCGAAAGCATAAGCGAGAGGATCGGAAACACCCAGTTTGCTGTATGATACCATGCCGGTAAGCACCAGGCTGATAGCTACATACAATACAGTTGTTATTATCAAAGCATAAATCATGGATCTTGGCAGATCGCGGCGCGGGTTACGACATTCTTCGGCTGTGGTTGAGATAGCATCAAAGCCTATATATGCAAAGAAAACACCTGACACACCTTTCAGCACACCGCCTATCCCATTTGGTGCAAACGGACTCCAGTTTTTTGGATCGATATAAAAAGAACCTACAGCAATAACCAGCATCAGTATCCCGATTTTAGTCAGAACCATTATGTTGCCGGCCATTTTGGTTTCGTAAATTCCTCTATAAACCAACCAGGTAATAAAAACAACAATGCCGAGCGCGGGGATATCGGCAATAAATTTTATACTCCCGAAATGCGGTGCCGAAGTCCAGGCCATGTAGGCTTCACGAACGTTCGAATCAAGACCTGCAACAGTAATACCCGACTGAAGTTGTTCCGTTGCGAGTTTAAATCCTTTAGCTGCACTCAGGTAATCAATGGCCAGGTATTCAGGGATTTGAATATGAAGTCCGCTTAACAAGCCTACAAAATAACCGGACCACGAAATGGCCACAGCAATATTCCCGATGGCATATTCCATAATCAGGTCCCAGCCGATAATCCACGCTATAAGTTCTCCAAAACTAGCATATGCATACGTATATGCGCTTCCGCTGATGGGTATGGCCGAAGCAAATTGGGCATAACACATAGCTGATAAACCACAGGCTATTGCTGTAAAAATAAATAACAACGACACAGCAGGACCACCGCTGGCAGCAGCAGTACCAATGGTACTAAAGATTCCGGCACCAATAATGGCAGCAATTCCCATAGCCGTGAGATCACGCACACCGAGCCGGCGCTTCATCAGGTCAGGATTTCCTTCGTCGGCGTGACTTAGGATCATTTCAATTGACTTTTTCCTGAAAAGATTTTGCATAATGTTTAATTTCCGTGGTAAATGTAAGGAATAGTATTAAAAGCTTCCCTTCCGATTTGAATTTAATGGAAGAAAATTACTTAATAAATGATGGATTATTTTTTTGCTTCTTTCTAAAATGTTCCTTGAAATCAGCATTAAAGAATATTTTAGTATCCAATAAATATTTATCAGCAAAAAAATATTGTAAAATAGTTCGTGACTACAAAGCCCTATAAAATAAAAAGCGCCGGTAATTGGCGCTTTTTCAATTGGAAAATATCTTTAAAGGCATAGGCCAGCCAAAAAGAGACTTATTTTAACGGACTAATCGTTATTTCTATTCCGCTTTCGAACAACAGCTCAAAAGCACTGGCTGGAAACGGTGGTTTTACAGTGCCGTAAACATCCAGCTGGAAAGTGCCGCTCATAGCAGAGGAAACATCCGTATCCTTAACAATAAAATCAACAGAACGCATGGTAGAAGTGATTGGCGGAGCTGCTGCAATTTCTAATGGTGTGCCGCCTGCCGGTGTCACGGTAATCCTGGCTGTATTTATCCACCCAAGTGTAACATCGTCGGGTGATACTACCGATAGCCGTATCTTATAAAAATTAATTTTGTTCACAAAGCCTTTATTAGCGCCAAGTATGCTGTCAATATTTACAGTGTAAGTCTGTGAATAAAGTGCGTGCTCGGATTTCAGCAAAGTCAGGGGGTCAATAGTAAAGCGACTGTCGGGCAAATCATATTTCACTTTGAATTTGGTAGCTTCTTTTACCTTTTCGCAAGAAGGCAGGAGGATTAATGTTGTTCCTGTAATCAACAGAATAAATATTGTAATCCAGGTGAATCTGGCTTTCATAGTTTCATAGTTTAAATGATTTAAAAAGCGTTTTATTGCTTTCTTGCCAATCAGGGAGTTGAAGTAATATCTCATATAACGCTAGAAAATCAGTATTAATATTTATGCTTTTTTCATGGCAAATTACAAGTCTCCTGATGTAATAGTTAATGAAGCTTGAACGCAAAAGTAATTTTTGATTACAGGTCAAGACAGTTAGGTTGAGCTTCGTTGACTCTAAACGCTATTAATTGATTTCAATTGCCCTTTCGGTAAAAGTGATGCTGGCAAAAACCATCCGGAATATTTGCTTGTTTTATAATACCATGACAATCAATTGATAAACAATGATATTATTGTCGATAAAATCTTTGAATAGTATAAAAAATCAAGGTATTAGAAATTGCTCCACGGCATTCACTATTCCCTGCATATCGATCCCGCATTCGTGGTGAAGCTCTGCGAGTGTTCCCTGTTCGATAAAACGGTCCGGAATACCAAGGCGATGAACGGTGGCATCGTGATAATCGTTGTCATTGGCAAATTCAGTCACGGCGCTGCCAAGACCGCCAATAAGGGATCCGTCTTCAAGTGTGATGACTTTTTTAAACCTTTTAAATACGGTATGAAGCAACTCCTCATCAATCGGTTTCAGGAAACGGATATCAAACAGGGCAACTTCAATATTTTTCCCGACTAGCTGGTTACAAGCTTCTAAAGCTGTATTTCCGGGATGGCCAATCGAGATTATGGCCACGTCTTTCCCGTCGCGAATCATCCGGCCTTTGCCAACAGGCAATTCAGCAAATGGTGTTTTCCAATGAGGCATCACTCCACGACCTCGAGGGTAACGGATTGCAAAAGGTCCCATACCATCAAGCTGGGCGGTGTACATCATATTGCGGAGTTCTTCCTCATTCATAGGCGAACAAATCGTGATATTTGGGATTGCCCTCAGGTAAGCCAGGTCGTAAACGCCGTGATGTGTGGCGCCGTCTTCACCAACCAGGCCGCCACGGTCGAGGCAGAAAACTACGTGAAGATTTTGTAATGCCACATCATGAATTACCTGATCGTAAGCCCGTTGCATAAAACTTGAATAAATATTGCAAAATGGGATCAGCCCGCTTGCAGCCATTCCGGCCGAAAAGGTCACGGCATGTTGTTCGGCGATTCCAACATCAAAAGCACGGTCGGGCATTTTGGCCATCATCAGGTTAAGAGAGCAACCTGTTGGCATTGCGGGTGTTACGCCAACTATTTTTTTATTTAATTCGGCAAGTTCGATAATGGTTTTACCAAACACAACCTGGTATTTTGGTGGCTGGTTTGCACAGGGTGTTTCAGTGATTTCACCGGTTTCCATATTAAAAATGCCCGGAGCATGAAATAAAGTCTGATCGCGCTCTGCCTTTTCGAATCCTTTGCCTTTAACGGTTACTACATGAAGCAGTTTGGGGCCCGGGATGTTTTGTAAGTCACGCATCAGGTGGACAAGTTTCACCACATCATGCCCGTCAACAGGTCCGAAATACCTGAAACCAAATGCTTCGAAGAGATTACTTTCCTTTAATAACGAAGCTTTTACCGCATTGCCGATTTGCTTTACTACAGCCCTGGAGTTGGCTCCATATTGGGTTTTGCCCCCCATCATCCACCAAACTTTATCCTTAAGTTTATTGTAAGCACGGGAAGTAGTGATTGCAGTCAGGTACTTTGAAAGCCCGCCTACATTTTTATCAATTGCTATTCCATTATCGTTCAGTATCACAAGCAGATTGGCTTGTGAAACGCCGGCATTGTTTAAAGCTTCCATTGCCATACCGGCAGTCATGGAGCCATCGCCAATCACTGCGATATGTTGTTGATTTTTCTTGCCAAGCAAGTCTGAAGCTACAGCCATCCCTAAAGCTGCCGATATGCTTGTTGAAGAGTGGCCTGTTCCAAATGCATCGTATTTACTTTCGGTCATTCGGGGAAACCCACTGATTCCATGATATAGGCGGTTGGTATAGAAGATATTTTTTCGACCGGTGAGAATTTTATGCGCATACGCCTGATGACCAACATCCCAGATCAGTTTATCTTCAGGCGTATTGAAAGCATAGTGGATTGCGGTAGTGAGTTCAATTACGCCCAGACTGGCGCCGAGATGGCCGGGATTACGTGATATTACTTCCAGAATAAACTGACGGATATCCTTGCACAACTGTGGAAGCTCTTCGATAGGGAGTTTCCGCAGGTCTTCAGGCGAATCGATATTTGATAATAATGTGCCCTGTGCGGGAGTCATAGTCCGTATTTTGGAGTGTAAAAGTAAGATTTTCCTGCTTAAACGTAGCCTTTATAAGGATATTATTGTGATTAAGGAATGTTAACAAAAAACCGGGCTCTGTGTTTCGAACCCGGTTTATTCCTTCACAAACTATCCTATTCAGTGCTAATCTATTGGACTGTAGATATATCCTCTGAGTATTTCATTTAAAGTAAGAATACTTTTAATATTTCGATTCTCTTTCTTTTGCTTTGTTCATCCAGTCTATCAGGGTTGTTTTTTTGAAAACTTCCTTGTCGGCATTCAGTTTGGCCATATCCAGACCGATATATTGCTGAGCTTTGGCTTTTGTTATAATATCCGGATAAGGAACTTCCTGGTTAAATCCTTTGCCTGCCAATACCCTTGAAAGTTTAATACGTGCTTCCTGTGCATAAGTGATGCCATTGGAAATTACCCGACTGATCTCGAGAGGAGCATGAAATGAAGCTCCATGGCTGGCTGCAGCAAAATCCCAGCGCCATTGCGATTTCCGGATATCCGAAAGTACTGCTTTCATTTCTGCTTCGCTGGCTCCGAGATCCCATGCCTTTTTGGCTTCAACATGAGCACGGACAAGCAACTCTTCCAGTTTATTTCGGTTTTCAATTATTTTATCCTGGCGTTCGTAAACATTAGCCAGCAAAGTAGCTGCTTCCTCGCGATGACATACCTGGCATGAGTTGGCTATATTGTTTAGCGGACTTTGGATATGGTGATCCGTAAATTTCTGTCCGCCTTCACTCTTATACGGCATATGGCAATCGGCACAGGCAACGCCACGCTGGCCATGAATTCCCATCATAAATGTTTCATATTCTGGATGCTGAGCTTTTAGCATTGGTGCTCTGCTCAGGCTGTGAGTCCAATCGGTGAAGCCATAACTATCATAATATTCTTCAATGTTTTCGGCTGAAAACCCTTTATCCCAGGGGAAAGTCAGATATGCAGTTCCTTCAATTTTCTTTTTATCAAAGTAATATTCTACATGGCATTGAGCACAAACGAGTGAGCGCATTTCCTGGTGTGTAGCTTTGGTAATATCCTTCCCCTGGCGTTCGAAAGCTTCGATAAGAGCCGGACGTGTGATTATAAGATTCATGGTTTTTGTATCGTGGCAATCAGCACAACCAATCGGGTTTACAATTTCCGGACCTTTGGTATCCCAGCTTCCGGTATAGAACTCAGCCGGGGTCATTTTACCTAGCAAACGGGTTACATCCGGACTTTTACAACTCCAGCAGGTGTTGGGCTGTGGGCTTGGATTGTCTGCGGAAGGTGCTCCTGTTCGAAGTGAATTTACAATATCCACAATGGCATAATAATGTCCGCGACCTTGCGTATATTCTTTCGAAAAAGCGTAGCCTGCCCATAGCACAACCATGCGTGGATCAACCTCCAGCATATCGATTACAGCGTTCCCGTTGTACTTGCTTCGGAAACTGGTATCAAGAGTCTGAATATACGACTGGTATTCGCGCGGGAAATTTTTGCCCCATTCCGAATTGCGCGGTTCGCCTTGTTTCAGTTCAACCATAGGTTTATACACATACTCTTTTTCCGCCCTGCGGTTTGTGATTGAAGATGCAAGCATTCCGAGCAGGAATACTATAATTACTGTAGCTGTAAAAAGCAACCAGTAAAAAATCGGTTTACGTTTTGTGTTTGCCATTGAAGTATATGATTATTTGTTGTTTTGTTTGTCCATAAAATTACGCAGCCATTGCGGTACCGGATTTTCGAGTTGTGGCACTCTTGCATAAGGCGCTGACGATAAACTATTTACTGTGCCATGAGGCGTTTCTCGGTGGCACTCCCAGCATTCGCGATCGGTACGGGTGTGGAAATAGTCGGAATTTACTACAGCCAGCATACTGCGGTCCTGTAACAAAGGTTCGTGACAGCGAATGCAGTTCTGATGCACTACTCTCCTTCCAGCATCTTTTATTTGAATTACCTGTGGCTCAAGTCGTAAAGTAAACATGGTTGAATGCCTTAATCCATCTTTTGCTTTAAAAAAATATTTGTTAAACACATTGTTATGAGGCACATGACAATCGTTACAATTGGCTACTTCGCGGTGCGAACTGTGTTGCCACGATGCATATTGCGAGTTCATCACATGGCAGTTGATGCAGGTTTCGGGATCATCGCTTAAATAAGAACCGGCATTGGAAATTTTTACAATATAAATTCCCATTCCCACAAAGATTCCCAACAGAATAATCACCGGCATTTTCCATTGCCCGGGTGGTAATATACTGTAAATGAACTTTTTTACCATACTGATAAATTTATTTTTCCGATTTAAAAAAGCTTGGATTAAATGAGAACATGATCCAGACCCAGTTTTGGGTATTTTGGTAGTTTCCACCTTTCAGTACCTGTAGAGTTTCGGTACCAAACATATGCGAATAGCCACCCGAGATACTTATTTCGGGCGAAACAGCATAAGTAATCATTAAATCAGCCTCGGTTCCAAGCCCGGCACTCATAGCTTTGGTTGGATCCGAAACATCTTTCACATCTGCAGCTGCGCTAAAATAGTGCAATTGAAATTCGGTAGTGAGTTTCTTCATTTTATATACTAAGGGTATATAAATATCTGTTAATCCAACTGATTTATGAGAGCTTCCCGCGTAAAAATAATCCATCCATCCGTTGAATTTATGACCTGTGCTGTAAAGTGTTGAAAACTCATGATCTTCAGTTTCAGCTTCCATTTGGCTGTTACCACTTAAAAACTGAACTCCTCCACCAACACTAAGTTGCTTTGTTGCCGAATAGGTTACTTCACCACTGGCAAAATATGCCGACTTCGAAACATTCTTCGCATTTTTACCTTTTTGCAGATAGCCGGCTGCATTTATTTTCAGACTAGCGGTTTTATATGTCAAATACGGCCCAAATGTTTGACTGTACCTTGTATTCTGAATTGTTTTACCATTTTCAATCGTATTTTGAGGCATGCCATTATTAGCAAACAATAAGCTTACACCAAGCTTTTCTACTTCGTAATGACTCCAGAAATATTGAAGCGCCTTGTAATTATTAACTGAGTAGAAATTACCTGTATCCTTGTCAGCACTCTGATTGTAGGCCAATCCCAAATGCAAAGTTACCTTTTTTACAGGCGAATATTTTACCAAAAACGCATCATGACTGCGACCTTGCTGTGCCCAATCGAGAGCACCGAATAAACGCTGATCATCATAGGTGATAACTTGTCTGCCGGCTTTTAAAGAGAAGTTTTCGCTGAGAAACAATTCGCCCCATGCCTGGTGAAGCATAGTTCCGTTCACATCCGATTTGTTAGCGGAAGCAGCATCACCCCAAATCCTGACATCCTGAATGGAAAGAACTGTTCTGAAGGTTTTAGAAGCATAATTCATATTCAATCGGCTGCGTTGCGATATAGCAAACGCAGGATCAACATTATCACCAATCAAAGATTTGTATCCGTGTCTGTACTCAGCTCTCGGGCGAATCTGAGCATTGAAATCAATGGTCTGCGCTAATGTTGCTATCGATAGAAAAACGGCCAGGATGGTAAGTAAAAAGAATGATTTCATTATTTAAGCATATTAATACTTGTTTCCTTTATCGCAAATATAGAAACAATTCTTAAAATCACATACTGAATTATGATGTTTTTATCCTTTCTAAACAATAAAAAAATACCGAATCATCTATTTGATAATCCGGTATTTATACAAAAAATGCTTTAATTATAAAAACCCTAACTCCAGCATTCCCATTTCGCTGATCATATCACGATCCCACGGTGGCTCAAAAGTTAAGGTTACTTTTGCATCGGTAACACCTTCAACGTTTTTAACTGTTTCGTGCACTTCAATAGGCAGGCTTTCAGCAACAGGACAATTAGGCGCTGTCAGCGTCATGGTAACATGGGCAACAAAATCATCATCCACAAGGATGGTGTAAATAAGGCCCAGGTCATAAATATTTACAGGAATTTCCGGATCATAAATGGTTTTAATAACCTGAACAATTCTTTCGGAGATGATATCTTTTTCTATTTGTTTTTGCATTGAAGGAAGGGGTTAGGGATTGGGTTCAGTGTTCTGTGCATGGTGCTTAATGCATGGTGCTTGGAATTTGGTGCATGATTCTTGGAATTTGTTTCTTTAATCCAGGCACTATTCACCTAGCACTATTCACTTACTTTTAATCAGACATTCTTTTCTTTTATCTGGTAAGCGAAAGCATACATTTTTATTTGTTTTACCATTGAAAGTAAACCGTTGCTCCTGGTAGGTGAAAGATGCTCTTTGAGTCCGAGTTTATCGAGAAAAGTAGTCTCAGCCTCAACAATTTCGTTTGGTGTATGACCGGAGAATACGCGGATGAGCAGATAAGCTATCCCTTTGGTTATAACGGCATCACTGTCGGCGGTAAAATAAATGATTCCGTCTTTGTACTCCGAGCTAAGCCAAACCCGCGACTGACATCCAGTGATTAGGTTAGCATCTGTTTTCTGAGTTTCGTCAATCAAAGGGACGGATCGCCCCATTTCAATAAGATAGTTATACTTGTCCATCCAATCGTCAAACTGGTTGAACTCCATGATCAACTGATCAATAGTTTCGTTAATCGTCATTTTATAGATTGTGTTTTTATCGTCTTTATGCGAAAAGTGTTTTCACTTTATAAATTGCATCAACTAGTTTATCTACTTCCTCGCGGGTATTGTAAAACGCCATTGAAGCACGCAAGGTACCATTAATTCCTAAAATATCCATCAAAGGTTGTGTGCAATGACTCCCTGTGCGGACAGCAATTCCCATATGATCGATAATAGTTCCGACATCAAAAAAATGAATTCCTTCAATCAGAAATGAAACTATTGATGCTTTGTGCTTTGATGTTCCTATGATTTTTACACCTTCAATCGCCTGGAGCCTGTTTGTAGCATATTCCAGCAGATCGTTTTCCTGGGCTGTAATAAAATCCCAGCCCAATCCATTGATGTAGTCAATAGCAGCCCCAAAACCCATTACGTCAGCAACATTAGGTGTTCCGGCTTCAAATTTATAAGGAATTTCGTTATATGTAGTTTTCTCAAATGTAACCGTATCAATCATTTCGCCGCCCAACTGGTAGGGCTGCATATTTGTGAGCCATTTAGTCTTTCCGTACAACCCTCCAATTCCCATAGGACCATACATTTTGTGAGCTGAAAATGCATAAAAATCGCAATCCAGTTTCTGAACATCAACCGGGCCATGCGATAGTCCCTGGGCTCCATCAACAAAAACGGGTACATTTTTATTATGAGCCATAGCAGCAATTTCAGCAACAGGATTAATGGTTCCCAATGTATTGGAAATATGACCTACAGTAACAATTTTTGTACGGTTATTAAGCAATTGTTCAAATACTTCGAGATCCAGGTCGCCTTCGGGCGTTAGAGGAATGACTTTGAGAAGAGCACCTTTACGTTCACAGGCTTTCTGCCATGGTACTATATTTGAATGATGCTCAAGAGCTGAAATAATAATTTCGTCACCGGAATTAAGATATGTTTCACAAAATGAATATGCAACAAGGTTAATGGCTTCTGTAGCTCCACGGGCAAAAATAATTTCGTTTGAACTTCCGGCATTTACGAAGGTTGCCAGTTTTTTACGAACATCTTCAAAGGCCCCTGTTGCCTGCTGGCTCAGGTAATGAACTCCCCGGTGTACATTGGCATTATCGTTCAGATAATAGTTGCTGATAGCATCAATAACTGATCGTGGTTTTTGAGTTGTTGCCGCATTGTCAAAATAAACAAGAGGCTTGCCATAAATGGTGCGCGACAGTATAGGGAAGTCGGCCCTGACAGATTGGATTTTATCTTCTGAAATAATACTCATCACAGTTGAGAATCAGATTTTTGTCAAATCAATTTTGAACTCAAGTTTATGCTGCTCCTGTGTGCTACAGTTCAGAACACATTGTTCGCATTGCGAAAGTTCACCGCGAAGGCGTTTTTTAACCATATCGTCCATACGCAAATGCAACTCAGGAATTGAGATCTTGTTGATAACATCGGCAGCAAAAGCATACATCAGCAATATTTTAGCATTGGCTTCGCTGATTCCGCGTGAACGGATATAGAACAACGCTTCTGCATCCAGCTGGCCAACAGTTGCTCCGTGGCTGCATTTTACATCGTCAGCATAAATTTCGAGGAAAGGTTTTGTATCGATACTGGCTTTATCGGAAAGTAAAATATTTTTATTAGTTTGGAAAGCATTTGTTTTCTGAGCATCGCGATGCACTTTAATATGGCCGTTAAACACACCGCTGGCATGATCGTCGAGCACTCCTTTAAAAAGTTCACGGCTTTCGCACTCAGGAGCTGCATGATTTATAAACACCTGGTTGTCGACATGCTGATACTGATCCATCAGATAAAGGCCTGAAATATCAGCAATACTATGCGAGCCACTAAGGGTTACATGCGATAGATTCCTTATTAATCCTCCGTTCAGGCTTATGGCATTGGTTGATAAACTGCTTCCTTCATCCTGGTGGAAATACATGGAATTGATCAATGTTGTATGATCATCCTTATTTTGAAGTTTATAATGATCGAGGGTTGAATTCTTTCCGATTTTAACTTCAGTAACCGAATTGATAAATGTAACATCGTTATTTATAGAGTCATC
>CAJDUB010000031.1_pt1 | contig 11704 bp, 9 predicted proteins | sample 7390251 | NCBI WGS metagenome assembly CAJDUB01 (sample SAMEA7055665, study PRJEB34461) | soil metagenome | biome: terrestrial ecosystem; feature: Peninsula; material: soil | place: Antarctica | collected 2016
AGTTGCTGTTGCTGCCGTTCCGCCACTTGGTGTCCAGTTATAAGTATATGCTCCGGTTCCACCAGTAACTACAACTCCTGCCGAACCGTTTGATCCGCCGTTGCAACTAACGTTTGTTTGTGAAGTTGTGGCTGATAATGCCGAAGGTTGGGTAATGGTTACAGTTTGTGTTTTTGTACATGATGCAGAAGTAATGGTGCAGGTATACGTTCCGGCAGCAAGACTTGTAGCTGTTGCAGCAGTTTCGCCACTTGGTGACCATGCATAAGTGTATGCTCCTGTTCCTCCTGCCACGCTGATTGTAGTAGCGCCATTCGAACCCCCATAGCAGGATACATTGGTTTGAGAAATAACTGAGCTTGTTATATCGCATGAAACGTAATTGTTTCCATTTTGTCCTCTTTCACCTACATATATATATAAGGTTTGGCCTGCAGAAACAGAGATATTTGTAGTTACTCTCCCGCCAAGGCCAGCAAGATAATTATAATAAACATCTGTCATAAACGGTCCTCCTCCACTACCACCTGAAATATCAACAGCAACTGAAGTTACACCAGCAGGTACAACAAAAGTTTGCGCTGTTCCTGTATAATTAAAAGTTTGTGTCGAAAATCCAGCACCTGAAATAATAACTTGTCCATTACCTGACTGCCATCCCTGGGTATGTGTTACACCAGAGCAAATGCCGGAAGTATAGCTTGATCCGCCGCCACCGCCGGACCAGTTTCCGCCGCCTCCACCATAATATCCGCCACCACCGCCACCACCAGAACCTTGTGCTGCCCCGTTTCCTCCTATTCCAAGAGTTCCTGGCGTTGCTTCATTAATCCACCCCGATATTACGGCCCCTCCTGTACTCTGGGTACCGCCATAAGCTACGATTGTTCCCATACCATCATCTGCATTGCCGCCTATTGTTCCACCTCCTAGGCCGCCAATTTCAGAGCCGCTGTTATATCCACCTCCTCCGCCGCCACCAGCTACTATAATGCGATCCGAAAGAGCAGTGCCCCCGATACGAATATCAGAAGCCCCTCCTCCGCCACCACCAGCTGAAGGGATAGTAGAGACAGCTCCTGTACCCCCGCCATTCCATCCTCCTGTAGCATTGGTATATTGTGAAAATGAGATTAACGGAAATAGCAAAGCTAACATCGTTAATCCTGTTATTTTTTTCAGTAGACCTCGCCAATTGGAAGTAAACCAGAGAGTCAAGTTTAGATTCATGCTACAAGAATTGATTTATAAAAAAGATATTTATTTGTATTCAGATTTTTATTGTTGGTGCAAATGAACTTCCTGGAATTTATATAATCACTTTTTTTATTTCTTATTTCTGATCCATGTTTAAAAGCGAGATCAGTTTCTATAAGTGTTACTAATAATTAATGTAGTATGAGATGTTAAGTAACTTCCGATATATGAAGAACTTATTGCTTAATTGATATAATTATATTATGAAATTCATAAATACATGACAATCAAATGTATAGTATGGTTTAGTAATTATTTGAATATTTTCTCAAGTAATATAAATTTACTGCTTCAGTGCTAATAGTATTCGTAATTGAAATTTATAGATTTTCTGAGATCTATTGAGTAAATTGCAATTAAACATGAACTATAGGAAAGGTGATACAATTTGTAAACTGAAATACCCGAATTTAAAATAAACCGTCATCAAACTGTTTTATGTTTTATAAGTATCTTAACAATATCGAATTATTTATGTGCTAAATAAATCCTTTTGTGATCATTATCATGTATCTTTTTAAACATAGTGTATAATTTTGTACTTTTAAACAAAAAAATCACCTAAAACAAATCGAGTTATGAAATCAAACATGGGCACCACTGACAAAATTATCCGCATAGCTATTGCTGTGCTAATTGCAATTCTATATTTTACAGGCGTTATTCCAAAAACACTTGGAATTGTGTTGTTGGTATTAGCTGCAGTATTTGTACTCACCAGCCTGGTCAGTTTTTGCCCGCTCTACACGATTTTTGGTATGAATACCTGTAAGAAAAAGGTATAATCCGTGCAAAATACTTTTGTGAGAGAACCATTCCAAATACAGGGATGCAATTCTTAATTTTTTTTATACCGGATTTAAAGAAAATGTTTAACTTTCGCTAAATTTCATTTAAACTATTAAATCTATTTATTATGGGAAAATTTGTGATTTCAACACGTAAAAATGGCGAATTTCAGTTCAACCTTCAGGCTGGTAATGGTCAGGTAATTCTTTCGAGTGAAGGGTATAAAGCAAAAGCAGCATGTTTGAATGGTGTTGAATCTGTAAAACGGAATGCAGCAGAAGGCCGTTTTGAATCAAAAACCGCCTCAAACGGAAAATTTCATTTCGTGCTTAAAGCTACTAACGGACAGATCATTGGCACCAGCCAGATGTACGAGGCCGAATCAGGTTGTTCAAACGGTATAGAATCCGTAACCAAAAATGCACCTGCAGCAACCATTGACGACCAGACAGTATAAAAAGCTGACTGACTTTAACAAAAAGCCTTGCTTTTACATTGAAAGCAAGGCTTTTTTGTATAACTTATTTCTGCTCAATAAAATAGCCGCATATTTAGAAATAATATCCTGCTGAAAAACTGATCCTGGTATTGTTAACCGGCAAAGCATCCTGCACATTATAGTTTGGATCCGGCTTTCCATAAGCGGCGGTAGTTATCTCAAATTCTGAAGCAAGTATTAGTTTCCCTCTTGTATAACTAATCATTGGAGCAACCCTGTATACATAAGCTATATCCGCATCGCGGGCATACACAGGTCCGGTAATTGCATCTTTTGCACCCATACCTTTTGTATAGCCGGCAAACAGCGAACCTTGCCATGTTTTTCCGGTTGTTTGTACATTTATCCACCCTGAAATGTAGTTAAGCGCAGTATAATCCTGCTGGTTCGTAAGCGAATCTGTATATTTAACTCCATATCCACCCAAAAGAATGTGATCGTTAAGACCCTGTCCATAAATCCATTGCATCTTAATTACGAAGGGCTTTGTTTTTGCCATCATAAAAGCTGTATATGATAAGCAATTCACTGCAGCATCAGTTGCATATAAGCTATCAGTAACCAGCCTGGGGGTTAAGCGTTTGTAGTCCACGCCTGATCCGGCAAAAAAATGTTTACCTGTAAACTGTTCCTGGAAATGTAGATTTGGAACAATACTGTTGCGCAGATAAACAGTTGAGGTACCCGCTGGTCCTGTATTTGTATAATCGCGTTGAGCAGCAGCTACAAGCACTGTATTGAACATTCCTCTTGAAGCGTCGAACCTGATTTGTGGCTGACGGCTGAACGGGTGAAATGGCGCCCCGGTATTCAGAGCCAAAATGTTTGGTATCATTTCCGGAATATTTATCGGATGCCAGTACTGCCCGGCCGTGATGCTTGTGTTTTGCCATTTTAATTTCAGATAAGCATGGCGAAGGCGGAAACTGTTATTCTCTGAATTGGAAGCTCCGGTAAAATCGCCTTCTATTAAAGCTGAAGCCTGTGCCCCGAATACATCCGGACCTGAAACCCTGGCAGCAAGCCTGGCTATCATGGCAAATTGGTTAAAACTGCCATGTGCATTAATATCTTTGCCTTTTTTGTCGGGGCTTGCTTTTTTAGGATACAATAACAGGTATCCTTCGCGGGCTTCAACTACCTGCCGTGTATCGAACATGCCTTCTGCCTTTAAAAATCCACCCCAGGTTAATGTCGTTTTATCCGGGTTATCAGTGGACTTAATTTCCTGGGCTTTGGTTGAAAAATAAGTGATAGTAAGAAGAAATGAAAGAATAAGCGTAATTTTAGTCATTAGTCTGTTTGAGTTAAAGTATTCGTTATCAATTATATTAATGCATTATTTTGCATGAAATGTCCACTTTAAAAAAGTCGGCAAATGTATGTACATTTGAATCTAAGAATGATTATAAATTGGACTGGCTTGTCAGTACTGCTTCGTGTTAAAATGAGAATAATACACTTTTAGGAAAATAGAAAGTTAAAAGTTAAAAATGAAAAATAAAAAATAAAAAGTGACATCAGGCACAAATTATGTTCGGAGAGTTCTCCCCAACGGGGAGATGCCCAAAGGGCAGAGGGGTCAAGCTAATGATTAAAAAACAATCATTCCTCTTTGTCTTTTATATATACCTGATCTCTACTTCCTTAAGAAATTTCTCTTCCAGTGTTCTTTTTATACGTTTAACAACAGTTCTTCGTATTTCAAGATCGACCGGTAAGTTAGGATCCTGATGAGCTATATTAATGCGTGTACCAATAATAATATGAATTTCATCGCTGTCGAGCAGCAGTCTTACAATCTGGTCGGCAGGACCTTTTCCTAGTTTTAGCCTGGGCGAGTGTTTTTTTAATAAATCTGAAACTTTTCCGAGCGTTAGAATTCCTTCAGTTACCAGATCAATACCTTCCATAAATGAAATCGGAGGCAGGTCCGGATCGTCAAATTCAAAACTATCAACAATAGGTAAATTCAATTGTTTTGAAATAATATCGCCTGTTGTTGCACCGCAAATAATTTTCTTGCCTGCGAATGCTTTTACAGCTTCTCCCAGCTTTTCATCATTCACTTCTTCATAAGGAGGCCCTGTACATAACAATAGTTTACGTGGTTCGCGGAAATAGATAACAGCGCATGATGTATCGTCTTTCGGATGATAATTATCGTTGATATTAGCTATATTTACCACTTTGGCTGCAAGTAGTGTAGCTGAAATAGTGCTGTCGGCACTAACCAATTGATGTACATATTGCTCAAGGTTTTCTGATCCCCAGCCAAACGGGAATTTCGGGCTACCCATTCCGGATTGCGGAACACCATCGGAACAAATAATGATTCTGTCTTCTTTCTGATGTTTGAACGCACAGGTTCTGAGTTCTTTACCTGCATTCTTTTCCGAATCAAGGATAATATCTTCCCAACCCGGATCTATCTGTGTATTTCCCCGAAGCACTATCGTTTGAGGATTATCATATTCAAGTATCCGCGTATCTCCGTCAATATCAATATCAATAATAGTAAAGGTAGAATAACTCATTTGCCTCTCACTGCAAACAGGCAGTGTGTTCATGATGATTTCGGCTATTTTTCGGACATCTTTATGTTCTTCGGCAAATTTTAAAGCCATTGTAGCTGTAAGTGTTGATAACATACTTGCTTTTACTCCATGTCCCATTCCATCCGAAAGCACTGCAATTATCCTATTTTCCTCATAAATGCGTTGAGAAAGGAACTTATCCCCGCATATCCGTTCCAGGTCATGATTCTTCTGAACGGCATTCACTTCTACATAAAATTGTCCTTCACTCATGCTTTGTTTTTAGATTGTTTTTGTTTTGTTGTTCGAATGTTCAATTATTCAAATGTTCAAAAGTTCAATGCACTTTACGCGTTGATGATTCCGGGTACAGTTAGTTCTTAATTCCAAATTCAATTGTTCATTTATTCATTTGTTCAAAACTTGGTTTTGGTTCCACTTACTTAATATGGTTATTATAATTATAACACAATATTTCTTTAAACTTTAAACCCTTGCAAGCATAGCATTGAACTCTTGAACTCGCAGAATTGAACCCTTCAATCTAATCCTTATTTTTATGTGATTCAATAATCGAATTCAGCATTTTCTCGGTTTTAGCAGCACCTTCGCCCAGCAGGAAAGCAATCTGTTGCACAAGGTCAAGATTTTGCTCAATAACCTCAGTAACACGGTTTATCACTTCCTCTTTACGTACTTCAGGCATGTACATATCCCTGATTACTGCGCCAACTATTTTACTCTTTTTAATACTGAAGATGGTTACATTCAATAGTTTATCATTTAAATGCACATCACGCCCGATTACATCGTCGTTACTGTTTAGTACATAAGTGAATAACTTGTAGAACTGAACAGGAAGCAAGGTTTTCAGGTCGGCACCAAGTAAACCGGGGATAATCTCATTAATTTCAGCAGCATCTTCGCCCAAAACTGTGACAAAACTTTCATTTGAGCCAATAATTTTCATGTTCTCATCAACTATTACAACGGCTGTAGGAAGCTTATGGAGCATAGTTTGAGAAGTTTCGAGTGCATCCTGGGCTATTTGTTTTTCAGACAAGGCTCTTTTTTCTGAGTTCTGAAGGGCAAGTTGGGTTTTGGCAAGTTTATCATTACTCTGTTTTAGCGAGCGTATGTATTCCTGTTTGCTTTTTAATGAATGCATTATGCACATATCGGGCCGGGTAATTCCATTGGCAACATCTATAGCAAAATCACGGCATGTTTCGTAGCCACATGCTTGGCATCCAAGGTTTTCTTCGGGGTTGCCTTTTTCAATAATTTTCAGTACTTCTGCAATCTTTTCCTCCGGAGGGAGCGGCAACCGCTGGTTATTTGCTTTAAAGTCGCGCTTGAAGTCGAGATGCTGAAATTGTTTCAGGTTATTATTCCACCTGGCCATATTAAATTCTTTCAGTCGTTTGGATGTATATTCCCTAACCAGGGTTTGGCGGTTGTACTTTTTCCCACCGGGTTTCATTCCCGGCCCCATTATACAGCCTTCACAATAAAACATGCTGAAATGTTTCTGGATGTATTCAATCCCTTCCTCGAACTGGCTGATGGCAGCCATTATCCTGTCCTTGCCGTCGGATGTAACAACAGTTCCCGAAAGTAAATCCGTATTTAGGCCCGATGCCTGAACAATCCCGGTGCTTAAAGGATATAAGTGCCCTTTATAACCCAGCGGATCGTTAAAATCAGAAAATTCAATATTACTTTCTTTTATTCCGTTTTGCACAAACATTTCGCGCAATTCAGCAAATGTAAGGACTTCATCAACTTTTGAATTTCCTTCAAACCTGTCAGCTTCTTCTTTAGCTCCGATGCAGGGGCCTATAAAAACTACTTTGATTTCGTTTCCATACAACTGTCGCACTACTTTTGCACTTGCAGTCATAGGATTAACAATAGGAGCAAGGTTATCGAGAAGTTGCGGATAATATTTTTCAACCAATGATACTATGGGAGGACAATTGGCGAGTATATAATATTTTCCTAGAAAGTTGGATATCAGTTCGTTGTATTCCTTAGCGACCAAATCGACGCCAAATGCAACATCGTGAACATAGTCAAAACCCATTTCAAGCAGCATTCTTACAAATTTCCTGTAATCTTTAACATCATCAAATTCAGCTGAAATACTTGGATCGACTAATGCAACAACTTTATGTTTTGATTTAAGCAGTTTGTTTACTGCAGGTTTTGAATCGTAGTATTTAATGGCTCCGGGCGAGCATACATCAAGACAGCTGCCACAACCTATACATTTGTCAGGCTCAATATAGGGGAAATCGCTTGCAGGATTGAGTACGATTGCCTTTACCGGACAAACCCGCACGCAGGCATAACAAACTTTACATTTATCGTCTACTATATATACCAGGGGTGCTTGCATTTTTATCTGTATTAATTTCCTGTTTGAATGTTGGTTACCTGAAAATCCGGTGCTGTTAGAGTTTAATGGAAATCTAAAAGTTTGTTCCTGAATTTTGATTTCGGATTACGAAAAAATACACTTTAAACTCTGAAATTGAAATCCTTAAGGTTAATGATTTTAAATTTTCACCCTTGTGATCATCATTTCTCAAGCTTTTCAAAAAAATCATCCAATGCTGCAATTATTGAATCTTCATCAAGCTTTTCTTTCAGAATTCCATCCAGTTTCAACGATGGTCCAACTGCACACTCGCCAAAACATCTCTCACCATGAAAACTAATTTCATTCAGCAGGTTCCTGTCGCAAAGATAATCACTAACAATTTTTACTAATTGCTTGTTGCCACGCGCAAAGCAAGAACTTCCCAAACAGATAACAACTTCTTTCTTTTTAATTTCCATTTTAAAGATAAATTCTATTTCCTATGATCAGAAAGTTGAAATTTCATTTAAAAAACAAATATATAAATAATAGGATATCAAAATTCACTGTTAATTAAATAACATTGTTATTTTTTTCACAATAAATACTAATTATTAAAAACCAATACCTTATTTTTGTAGTCACGAATATGGAAATTAAATTCATACTGGCATATGGAGGCCTCACTCGATCAAATTATCAGCAGGTATAAAGCTGGATCACGCGAATCTTTATTACCATTGCTTCAGGATATTCAAATAGAATTTGGGTTCCTTAACGAAGAAGCAATTCTAAAAGTTGGACAACATATAAAACTTCCTTCCAGTAAAGTTTATGGAATAGCTACATTTTATGATCAGTTCAGGTTTGTTCCAAAGGGAAAGTTTCATATTAAAGTATGCAGGGGAACTTCATGCCATATGCACGGATCGTTACCCATTTTACGTGAAGTTGAAAGAGTATTAAATATTAAAGAGGGACAGACTTCGCGCGACGGTCGCTTTAGCCTGGAAGCAGTTAGCTGTATGGGCGCTTGTGGTTCAGCACCTGTGCTAAATGTTAATGGTGAATTTAAAACTGCAATTGAAATTCAGGATATTACCCAAATTATCAACTTTTACAAAAGCACTATTTAACTCCGGTTAAATCTATGGACGAAAAAGAGTTTCTAATTAAAAATGTACTTGCTACTAAAGCGGATCTGAATTTGAAAACAGTAACCGATACATTAGCACTTCTCAGGCATGATGCTGTGAATATGCCTGTAGTATACATTGGATCTGGTACTTGTGGCAAAGTTGCGGGAGCCGATGAAACATTTCATTCCATAAACAAGTACCTGGATGAGAAAAATATCCAGGCTGAAGTAATACGTGTTGGCTGTATTGGCCTTTGTTCCTACGAACCACTTTTAGATATTCAATTACCGGGAAAAGCAAGGATATCATTCAAAAATATAACCCACGAAAAAGTTGAATCCCTGCTGGATGATATCTTTAACAGCGAGGTTCCGCTTGAAAGTGTTTTAGGACAGTTTAACAATATCAGGCACAATATATGGAATAATGTACCCTTAATCAATGAGTTGCCGTTTTTTAAATTGCAACATAGGATTGTGCTGGCTAACTGTGGCATCGGCAATCCGAATTCAATTTTCGATTACATTGCCAGGGATGGGTACCAGGCTTACCTGAAATGCATCCGCAATTACACGGGCGAAAAAGTTTGCGACATTATAGAGCAGAGTGGATTACGCGGCAGGGGAGGAGGAGGGTACAATACCGGTGCGAAATGGAAACTGGCACATTATACGGTGAGTGATCAGAAATACCTGGTATGTAATGCTGCCGAAAGCGATCCGGGGGCTTTTATGGATAGAGCCGTTATTGAAGGCGATCCTCATTTGTTACTCGAGGGAATTGCTATAACTGCTTATGCCATTGGTGCTTCCAAAGCATATATTTATGTAATGGACGAATATAGCCAGGCATATTTAATCCTTAATGATGCCATCAATCAATTGAAGGAATTTGGCCTGGTTGGGTACAATATATTTGATAGCGGCATTGATTTGAAAATAACTTTGGTAAAAGGACCCGGTGCATTTGTTTGTGGTGAGGAAACAGCTTTGTTAAACAGTATTGAAGGAAAGCGTGGCATGCCTCAGCCAAAACCTCCGTATCCGGCAATAGAAGGGCTGTTTGGTAAGCCAACTATTGTAAACAATGTTGAAACAATTTCCAATATTCCATTTATAATTCGTAATGGACCTAATCTATTTAATGAAATAGGTACACCTGAAGCCAGGGGGACAAAAGTTTTTGCCATTTCTGGTAAAGCGATGATAACCGGGTTGGTGGAGGTTCCGATGGGTACTAAAATCAGAGATATAATTTTTAAAATTGCAGGTGGTATAAAGGATGGCAAGAATTTTAAAGCAGTTCAGATAGGTGGGCCATCAGGAAGTTGTCTGCCGGCATCGCAACTTGATTTACCGGTTGGGTACGAATCATTATGGGATGAAGGAGCAATAATAGGATCTGGTGGAATGATAGTGATGGATGAAGATACCTGTATGGTAGATATGGCTAAATTTTTCATGAACTTTCTGCAAAAGGAAAGTTGTGGAAAATGTATTCCTTGTCGCGAAGGTACAAGGCGTATTCACGAAATACTTGAAAATATAACTCGTAGACCATCAAGTGAATCAGGATCAGAGGTTCTCGAAAGGTTTAAGGGAATTATCCAACTGGCAGATCTTTCGGAAGTAATAAGAGATACTTCCTTGTGTGGCCTGGGACAAACTGCGCCAAACCCTTTAATGAGCGCCATGAAATGGTTCCGCGAAGAATTTGAAGAGCATGTTTTTGATCGTAAGTGCAGAGCCGGAGTTTGTAAGGAATTACGCCTGTTTTACATAGATGTGGATAAATGCATTGGCTGTGTTGCCTGCCTGCGCAAATGCCCTTCAAATGCAATTGTCGGGCAACCTCGTCAGCCTCATTTTATTATCGAGGAAAAATGTATCGGTTGTGGAATTTGCTTCGATGTTTGCAAGTTTGTTGCTGTAAAATTAAAATAATGCGTTAATTTGACAATTCGATAATTTGACAATGTATTAATTTGACAATTCGACGATTGGATAATTTGACAATTCGGCAATTGGAGAAATTTACGTGAACGTGATGCGCCGGATACTAACATGATAAGAGATAAAAGTAACTTGAGACATAAATGAATGAATTTCGCATAACTTAAGCATTGAACATTGATCAGCATAAATCCTTTTCAAATTATTTTTCATAAATAAGTGTATGTTATTTGATATAGAAGTAAACGGGAAAAATATTAAAGCCAGGCGGGGCGATACCTTGCTTATGGCTTTGGAGAGGAATGGAATAAAAGTTCCCACCCTTTGCCATATCAAAGATTTACTTCCATCGGGAGCCTGCCGTATGTGTGTGGTCGAAGTGGAAGGCCGGCAAGGTCTTATTCCTGCCTGTTCACATCCGGTTGAGGAAGGGATGAAAGTGCGTACACACTCACCGAGAGTTGTTAAAGCTCGTAAAACAAACACTGAATTATTACTAAGTAACCATCCCGACGACTGCCTGTATTGCGAACGTAACGGAAATTGTGAGCTTCAGAAACTTGCAGAAGATCTGAATATTCGCGAACGTCGTTTTTACGGAAAGAAAAATAAGTACAAGACCGACCCTTCGAGTGCCAGTTTATTGCGTGATCCGGCCAAATGTATTTTATGCGGACGATGTGTTAGGGTTTGTGAAGAGACTCAAAAAATATCAGCTATAGAATTTATCGGGCGGGGGAATAAAACGCTGGTTGGACCGGCATTCAACAAAGGGATGAACCTCTCCAACTGCATAAATTGTGGACAGTGTGTAATGGTATGCCCAACCGGAGCATTATCCGAAAAACAATATCCGGCTATGCTACAGGACGCACTGCATAACCCGGCTATTAAAACTGTAATTCAATGCTCACCCGCCCTTTCGGTTACGCTGGCTGAAGAATTTGGGTTGCGTGCCGGAAAAGATATTGAAGGTACCATGAATGCTGCCCTGCGGAAGCTTGGATTTGATTATGTATTTGATACATCATTTGCCGCTGATCTTATGATTGTTGAGCAAGTATCTGAATTTCACAAACGTTTGATTGAAGGAGTGAATCTACCCATGTTTTCAAGCTGCTGTCCTGCCTGGATAAAATTTGCCGAGCAGACACATCCTGATTTGC
>CAJDUB010000063.1_pt1 | contig 11468 bp, 7 predicted proteins | sample 7390251 | NCBI WGS metagenome assembly CAJDUB01 (sample SAMEA7055665, study PRJEB34461) | soil metagenome | biome: terrestrial ecosystem; feature: Peninsula; material: soil | place: Antarctica | collected 2016
TCTACAAAAAAACAATTTTTGCTGATTCAGTTACGCTCTTTGCCTTCCTTGATAATTTTAAACGGAAGAATGTCCGTACGATCGAAAAAGATCCATCGTATATTTTAGCATCCGGGATTTATGATTATTGGCAGAATACATTTTCGCCAATAGTCAGTTCATTTTCAGCAACAAATGATAGTTTGCAACGAATTTATATTGCAGGTCAGATGGAGATGCAGCCCGCCAAACGTTTTTATCCTGATGCAAATTCCACTCTTCGCGTTGCCTATGGAAATGTAAAAGGCTATAATCCTGCCGATGCAGTTCATTACAAATGGTTTACCACGCTCAACGGCATTATGCAAAAAGAAAATCCTGATATCTACGATTATAAGGTTGAACCTAAATTGAAAGAGTTATATAACCTCGGCGATTATGGCAGGTATGCTGATGCCGATCAGAGTATGCATGTAGGATTTATAGCTTCGAACCATACAACCGGAGGCAATAGTGGAAGCCCTGTACTTAATGCCGACGGACAACTGATCGGTATCAATTTCGACCGATGCTGGGAAGGCACAATGAGCGATCTGATGTACGACCCGGATCAGTGTAGGAATATCTCGCTTGACATCCGCTACTGTTTGTTTATTATCGATAAAATGGCGGGAGCTAAAAGACTGGTAGATGAAATGACAATTGTGGATTAATCCTTCAATATATCATCAAGGGCTTTCGACAATTCGGGATAATCAAATTCATATCCTGCTTCGAGCAGATGTTGTGGTTTTGCGAACTGGCCACCGGCAACGGCTATGGAGCCTTCTCCAAACACTAATTTTAATGCAAATAAAGGAACTGCAAATATAGCAGGTTTTCCTAATTTGCTTGCCAGCAGTTTTGTGAACCGACTGTTATCGACCACATCGGGAGCTGTGAAGTTAAATTCACCTGCTGCATTTTTATTGTTGATAATGAAATACATAGCATGTATCACATCATACATATGAATCCATGAAAATCCCTGTCTACCGGATGCTATTTTTCCTCCAAGACCTTTGCGGAACAATGGAAGCATTTGTTTTAAAGCACCACCTCCATTCCCTAAAACAATACCAAACCTTGTAATTGCGACCCTGGTAAAAGGAGTAGCTTTTTTAGCCTCTGATTCCCATGCCAGGCATATTTCTGCTAAGTAATCATCAGCCAAATGATAATTACTTTCGGTGTGTTCGCCATGTTGCGAATAAATTCCTATTGCCGATGCTGAAATAAGGATTTGTGGCTTTTTATCCAGTATTCCAATCGCCTCCACAATTTTACGTGTGGTAATTATGCGACTGTTGAACAAGATCTTTTTATAGCTCTTGGTCCAACGACCAACAACAGGTGCACCTGCAAGATTGATAATAGCATCAACTCCCGAAAGCTGCCTGGCAACTTCAGTTACCGGAGTATTTTCATCAATTCGTGAAATGGAACGAACCTCATTTTCTTTTGATTGTAAAAAAAGAGTGAGCTGTTTCCCGATAAACCCTCCTGAACCTGATATTGCAATAATCATAAAAGTTGGAATAAAAAGATAAATTGAATTTGGAAATATCTATTTTACCGGTAAAAGTAATATTATTTTTTAAACTCAGTTGTTAATCAATTAACGAAAGAATGCTATTGTTGCAAATATTTATACCTTTGCCCTACAATTAATGATTCCGGGCACACCCGGCTAACATGCTGACCAAATTACAACAAACTATGGATCAGAATTATAATAAACTTTTCGACACATTTCCACCAGTAAGTACTACCGAATGGGAAGCCCGTATTACGGAGGATCTGAAAGGCGCTGATTACCAGAAAAAACTTATCTGGAAGACTTCCGAAGGTTTTGATGTTAAACCTTATTACAGGGATGAGGATACACAAGGAATTGAAAGTATCAGTTCTATACCGGGCGAATATCCTTTTATTCGTGGTAACCAAACCACAAATAATAATTGGGAAATCCGCCAGGACATTGAAACAGATGATGAATCAAAAGCTAATTTTTTAGCTCTTGATGCTATTAAACGTGGAGCCACAGGCATAGGATTGGTTGCTGAAGATCTGGAAACTGAAAGCGATGTTGAGGCTCTGCTTCAAGGCATTGATACGTCAAAGATTGCAATCCATTTCGGAGCTGCACCTTCCTATCCTGAACTGATAAAAATTGTATCTGCATATACTAAATCAAAGAAACTGCCTGTTTCGGAATTGAAAGGTTCATTTGATTTCGATCCTGTGAGCTACCTGCTTTTGCACGGCGATTTCTGGAAATCGGAAAAGTTTGACATGTCGCAAGTTGCAAACATGATTAAACTTGGCAAAGAACTTTTGCCATCCATGAAAGTAATTAATGTAAATGGTCATTATTTTAATAGTGCAGGAGCCACAATGGTTCAGGAATTGGGTTTCAGCCTGGCTTCGGGAAACGAATACCTGGCTTTGGCAACTGCTGCCGGAGTTCCGGTTGATGATGCAGCTCAGCGAATAATGTTTTCTTTCGGCGTAGGCTCCAACTATTTTATGGAGATTGCCAGGTTAAGGGCTGCACGTTTACTTTGGGCTAAAATTGTGGAACAATATAAGCCGGCAGATCAAGCTTCCATGCAAATGCATATCCATTGCAATACTTCAGCATGGAATAAAACCTTGTTCGATCCCTATGTTAACCTTTTGCGCAGCACTACCGAAGCCATGTCGGCCATAATCGGGGGAACACAATCACTCAATATTCTGCCTTTCGATACTTTTTACAAAGATCCTGATGAGTTTTCGAACCGTTTGGCCCGCAACCAGCAGATCATACTGAAAGAAGAAGTTTACCTCGATAAAGTAATTGATCCGTCAGCAGGCTCCTATTATATTGAAAATCTCACCCAACTTATTGCTGAAGCAGCATGGAAAATACTCCTCGAGATAGAAGAAAAAGGCGGAATGGTTGAAGCCATAAAATCAGGGTTTGTGCAGGATCAGGTTGAGAAATCAGCAGGCCAGAGGCTTGATGATATTGCAAACCGCCGCATTGTTCAGCTTGGCACAAATCAATATCCGAATCCAAACGAGCAAATGCTTGAAAAAATAGATTTTTCTGACGACGAAATGTTTGAAGAAGAATTGTATGCTGACGATGAAACAGAGATTGATGAGGAAGAAGATGAGGATGATGCACCTACCACATACAAAAAAATGGTTCTTTTTGGTGGCTCCGATGCTTTTGACCAGCTCAGGCTTGCAACCGAACAGTTTGTTAGCGATGGAAATAAAAAGCCTTCGGTTTTCCTTTTCAATATCGGGAACCTGGCTATGCGGAAAGCAAGGGCTATGTTTACTACTAATTTCTTTGGATGTGCCGGGTATGAAATTCTGGACAATTCAGGATTTGCAACTGTTGACGAAGGAGTAAAAGCCGCCAAAGCTTCAAAAGCTGAAATCGTTGTTATTTGTAGTGCCGATGATGAATACGCCACATTGGTTCCTGAAATTGCATCCAAACTAAAAAAAGCAAACAAAGAATTATCTCTGGTGGTTGCCGGTTATCCAAAAGAAATACTGGATTCGCTAAAGCAAGCCGGTGTCGACGAATTTATTCATGTTCGCAGTAACCTGCTTCAAACACTGGAATCATTCCAGGAAAAACTTGGTATTTTCTAATAAAAGCCATTCAAAACAATCTCATAGAATTCACAAAATCCCTCATCCTACGATGCGACCCGATTTTAAAAATATAGATATCAAAAGCAGCAAGTCAAAAAAAGCTGCCAGTCAGCCATCAGCACAAACTGAATGGATGACAAACGAACAAATTTCAGTAAAACCAGTATATACCCGTGCAGATATTGCCGGGATGGAACATCTGAATTATGCTGCAGGCTTGCCACCTTTCCTTCGTGGCCCATACAGCACAATGTACGTGATGAAACCCTGGACTATCCGCCAGTATGCAGGATTTTCGACAGCTGAAGAATCAAATGCATTTTACCGCCGTAATCTTGCGGCCGGTCAAATGGGATTGTCCGTTGCTTTCGACCTGGCAACACACCGCGGTTACGACAGCGATCATGAGCGTGTTGAAGGTGATGTTGGAAAAGCCGGCGTTGCCATCGACTCCATCCTCGACATGAAGATACTGTTTGATCAGATTCCATTGGATAAAATGTCGGTTTCGATGACCATGAACGGCGCAGTGCTCCCTGTACTTGCCTTTTATATTGTGGCTGCCGAAGAACAAGGCGTTACTATGGAAAAACTCAGCGGAACTATCCAGAATGATATCCTGAAAGAATTCATGGTCCGGAATACATACATTTATCCTCCGACACCAAGTATGCGTATTATCGCCGATATTTTCGAATTCACTTCGAAAAATATGAAGAAATTCAATTCAATCAGCATAAGCGGATATCATATACAGGAAGCCGGTGCCACAGCTGATATTGAACTTGCATATACGCTTGCTGATGGACTGGAATATATCCGCAAAGGTATTGATGCTGGTATTCCCATTGATGCTTTTGCACCCAGACTTTCATTCTTCTGGGGAATAGGAATGAACCATTTTATGGAAATTGCAAAGATGCGTGCAGGGCGTATGCTTTGGGCTAAAATTGTTCAGCAGTTTAATCCAAAGGATCCGAAATCGATGGCTTTACGAACCCACTCCCAAACATCGGGATGGAGCCTGACCGAACAGGACCCATATAACAACGTTACCCGTACCTGTGTTGAAGCCCTTGCAGCAGCTTTAGGTCACACTCAGTCGTTACACACCAATGCACTGGATGAAGCAATTGCACTGCCAACTGACTTCTCGGCACGTATTGCACGTAACACACAGATTTACCTCCAGGAAGAAACCAACATCTGTAAAGCTGTTGATCCATGGGCCGGCTCGTACTACGTTGAAACACTTACGCATGAAATTGCCCAGAGTGCATGGAAACTGATACAGGAAGTTGAAGAGCTTGGAGGAATGTCAAAAGCAATTGAAACCGGCATTCCCAAAATGAGGATTGAAGAAGCATCGGCCCGCCGCCAGGCAAAGATTGATGCTGGCAGAGATACCATCGTTGGTATTAACAAATATCGTCTAGCCAAAGAAGACCCGATTGATATCCTTGAAGTTGACAATACTGCAGTTCGCTTATCGCAGATTGAAAGACTTAAAAAACTGAAGGCCGAACGTAATAATGATGAAGTTCAGCTTTCGTTACAGGCACTCACAACCTGTGCCGAAACCGGCGAAGGCAACCTGCTTGCTTTGGCAATTGATGCAGCGCGGAAACGTGCATCGTTAGGAGAAATTTCAAGTGCATTAGAAAAAGTTTATGGGAGGTACAAAGCCGTGATCAGATCAATATCAGGAGTTTACTCATCAGAAAGCCAGGGCGACGAGCAATATCAGAAAGCCTGCAGAATGGCTGACGAATTTGCTGCACTCGATGGCCGCCGTCCGCGTATTATGATTGCAAAAATGGGGCAGGACGGTCACGACCGTGGTGCTAAAGTTGTTGCCACCGGTTATGCTGACATAGGTTTTGATGTGGATATGGGCCCGTTATTCCAGACTCCTGCTGAAGCGGCACGACAAGCCGTGGAAAATGATGTGCATGTACTCGGCGTTTCGAGCCTGGCTGCAGGACACAAAACCTTAGTTCCACAAGTAATTGCAGAGTTAAAAAAACTAGGTCGGGATGACATTATAGTTATTGTTGGCGGAGTAATTCCATCACAGGACTATGATTACCTGTATAAAGCCGGAGCTGTAGCAATCTTTGGTCCGGGAACCAAAATTCCGGCAGCCGCAATTCAAATGCTTGAAATTTTGATCAGTAGCCGGAAATAATTCAATCCTGATTTTATTCCATTAAAAAACCCTTTCCAGTAATCACGGAAAGGGTTTTTTCTTTTCAGTTACTACTCTGACACACAGGTGGGTGCAGCGATTTAAAATCGCTGATCAAGACGGCGAATAAAATTCGCCACACCCGGCAACTGATGTTTATAATTTATAACGTTTTTGTAATCGCCTGGTATTTCTCATCGAAGTTTTATATTCGGCATCCAAATAGATATCCCTGGCTACAAAACCGGATGCCGATACAGGCACTTCAAGTATTCCCTCGGTTCCAGTCATTTGAAGCAGTTGTCTTGAATCAGGATCTGATTCGGGAGCGGCATAAAATCTTACATCGTTTTGGGGTTGGGAAAGACTCACTTTAAGGTAATATTTACCTCCACGCGCTAACTGATTTACCACTTTAACCTGCAAGGTCGTTTTATCAATAAGTTCAGTGCCATCTTTGTTAAACTCCTTAAGCCCCGGCTGTATTTTGTCATTTTTATAGGGAACAAGAGCCAAAACCTGACCCTGTTCGTTGTATTTTGTTTCAATACTATCTTTAGCACCGTTGATGTAATAAGCTACAGAAAAGGGTTGTCCATTTTTATTATAGTGAGTGCACTTACCATTGCGGTGATCATTTTTAAATGTGGCATCCATATATAATTTCCCATCAGGTGTATACTCCCTTACCCTGTAACTGCCATCGGGATTTTTTGCTCCAAGGAGATACTTTAATGTCCCGTTTTCAGTAAAAACCGGTTTTTCGCCTTCTTTTAAAGTATCGGATGAAAGACTACCTTTTTTTCCTGAATTACCCTTGCACCCGGCTATTATCAGAGTAAAAATCAGGATTGAACTTAATAATGACAAGGTTTTCATATGTCTGTTTTTAAAATTATTAGAAATGTAAAATATTGTATCCTTTACAGTCTCGATATCATTAAGATATTTCCGGTAATGGCTGATGATTAATAAATCATTAAACCATGTATGTCAGAATATTTTCAATGATTTAAAACCTCTGTCTTTACATAGTCTTTAGGGTATCTTACCAGGAAAACAAAACCATTCTTCATGTATAAAACTGTCATGGCCGGAATTAATTTTTTCTGTTTATTGTAATAAGGCTCTTTTAGAACCAGGTAGAAAGGACGGTCAATGTTACCAGTAAGCAACCACATAGGCCTTACGCATGCATCGGGCATTTTATTCGTATAAAAAAGCGGTGCATAACTGAAATAGCCTAAGTTGAGCACATAGCATTTCTCATTAGCCTTCGATTTATAGAAATCAATTACAGCACCTTGTGAATATTTCTCAATGCGGTATGGAAATATTAAAATCAACAAAACTGTGAAAATAATAGTACCGGTAAAAAGAACTTTCAATGCACTGCTGATTGAATGTTTGCGGGCAAGTATTACGGAATATATTACGGCAAAAAGCAACAGTACTCCAAGCACCCATTCAAAACCTGTCCACTCAACATTTGCCTGCAGATTGGCCACAGCAAAGTCATCTTTAATAATTCCTGAACCAATAATTTTATCTTTAAACTTCTCAATCAGCGGCACAGCAGATACAAGGATCGCGAAAAGAGAAGCAGACAGGATTAACAGGATACTCAGCCATTTCGGCCAGCGAAATTTTCCAACAATCATATCTCTGATTGCGAGCGCTGCCAGAAAAGTTAAAGGAAAATAGCACAGCGAGCTGTAGTGAACAATTTTGGTTTTTACGATTGAAAACAGGATAAGCACAACCCAGAAAAGAATCAGCATAATTCCATGGAACTGTCTTTGTGCAGCCGGTTGATCTTTTGAACGTGTAAAACGCATCAAAGCAAACAGGGATGCAGGGAAAACCCCTATGAGTAAAACAAAAAAGTGATAACTCCAGTTTCCGCCATGGCCGGCATCAGGAATGGTAAAGAGCCTGACCTGGTAGAGAATAAAGTTCATTACCATATCAGTGTTCCCGTTTAATATCTGCAACAGAAACCATGATCCGCCAACAAGTGTCGTAAATAACAGGAAAATTAAAATATCACTGAAACGAAGTTTGAAGTCAGGCATTGGCTTAAAAAACCTGATTTTGATCTTCAACTGTTTGAACAAATCGGGCAAATAAGCAATTGCAACAACCAAACCAATAATAAGCAAAGCAGTGGGACCTTTGGTAAGAATAGCCAGGCCCGTAAACACACCCCACAAAGCTGAAAATCTGAATCTCTGTTTTGCAGTAATAACACTTCCCACAAGGTGCAGCTGTATAAAAAACCATATAGCAACAAATATCAGAAGATTAAATAAAGGATCGATAATACCTGAACGGAAATAGAAATGTGGCAATATACTTCCTGCGTATGCAATTACCCACCACAATCCAAGGCGGGAATCAAATATTTTTTTTCCAATATTGTAGATTGTTAGCAGCGAAATAATCCCAATGATTGCATTAGGGAAACGAGCTGCAAATTCATTGATGCCAAAGGTTTTCATACTTAAAACCTGCATCCAGATAAAAAGAGGCGGTTTCTCCCAAAAAGGTTTGAAATTGATTTGTACATTAAGATAATCGTGGGTTACAATCATTTCGCGGGCACATTCGGCAAAATTGATTTCATCCCAGTCGAATAAGTGAACACCGCCAAGAAACGGGATAAAAAGTAAAGCAGCACCAAATGCAATTATAAATTGTATCTGAATATTGCTAAAATTTGACCGGATATTCACTTTTATGATTTTCATCAAAATTAGAAAAACATTTCCATTCTCCAAAAAGCATTGGTATTTATGAGAAATATATCAACCAAACTAAATGTTTTAAGGAGATATGCAATCTTTTGTTTTTGTTAATTAATTTTTTTTTAGATTTACAGAATTAATCTGGTAAACCGGAGCATATAAATTTAAATCTCCTTTCCTTTCAACCCTGATAAATAATTTCAGTTTTCAAATGATCTTCCGGTATTTCACGATAATTAATCGGATTTCGTCAAGCGATGCTAAAGAGGGTTATTGCGCAATTCATTTTCTGACAACTACGGACTTAAAGCAACATGGTTAAAAAAGTAAAACACAGGTTATATTACAGGCGGATTACAATTGTTGGCGCAGAAAAAATCCCTCAGAATACGCCTGTTATATTTGCCCCCAATCATCAGAATGCGCTAATGGATGCTTTTGCCGTGATTTTTTCGTCCCGGAAGCATTTGGTTTTTATGGCGCGAGCTGATATTTTCAAGAAACCGGCAATTGCAAAACTCCTGAATATGATGCAAATACTGCCTATTTACCGGATCAGGGACGGTTACGGAGAACTTAGTCGCAACCAGGAAGTATTTGACACTACTGTGGATGTATTAAAATCAAATATGCCTCTCTGTATTTTACCCGAAGGCAACCATGAAGGCCAAAAACGCTTACGTCCTTTAAAAAAAGGAATATTTCGTATTGCCTTCCAGAGCGAAGAAAGCAATTCATTCAATCTTAATCTGCATATAGTTCCTGTTGGGATAGACTATTCGGATTATTTCAATGCCGGAGCGGATTTAACTGTTGTTTTCGGAACTCCGATAAAAGTTGCCGATTATGCTGAGCAATACAAGGAAAATGAGCAAAAAACAATTAATACATTAATGAATGTATTAGCTGAAAACATGCGAAGCGTAATGATCCATATCCCGGAAGAGTTTTATGAAGTTACCAACCAGGTATGCGAAATGTATGAACCCAATGTATGGAATACCCGAAACATCAAAAGAGAGCCTTTTAACAAACTTACAATAAGGCAATACATAATACAGAAAGTAAATGCAGCATTTACTTCGCATCCCGAAAAGGCTATTGAAATAAATGATGCTTTGCTTGCCTATAATAATAACTTAAGTAAAACAGGTCTAGAAGATCGTTGTTTCCAACAAAAACCACCTCATTTTTTAGTCCTGCTGTTTATTTCATTGATAAGTATTTTATTGCTTCCGTTGCAGCTTTATGGATTGATACTAAACTACATTCCTTTCAAAGTTTCTGTACAGATCGCTTCCAAAATGAAAGACAGGCAATTTCGAAGTTCTATTCAGTTTGTGATTGGATTCTTTTTGTTCCCGATTTATTATCTGATAATTTTCATCATATTCTGCGTTGTTGTTGATTCCGGTGTTTTAAGGCTGCTGTTTTTACTAACCTTACCTGTAACAGGAATTTTTGCTTTTTATAATTACAAACACCTGAAAACTCTCGTGAAAAAGATCAGAATATTTCTTTTAAAGCATTTAAAAAGCAAGCAATTCAATACCCTTCACACTGAAAGAAATCATATAATTGACCTGATAAAAACCGCAATTAACAGCTAATCTTATGAAGAAAACTCTACCATTGATTTTTGTTTTTTCTGGAATCATGCTTTTACAATTTTCGGCAAAAGCCCAGGAACAAAAAGAAAAAAAGGAAGCAAAAATACCCACAGGCCTTTCATTTGGAGGCTTGCCTACCATTTCGTATGATGCCGATATGGGATTTCAATATGGCGGCCTTGTAAGTTTGTACGATTACGGTGACGGCACCTTGTATCCATCATACAGACAGATGATGAAAGTAGAAATTTCGCGATACACGAAAGGCTCTGGTACCAACCAGTTGTTTTACGATGCTAAAAACCTGTTGCCTCATCATTTGCGATTGACTGTCGATTTAAGTTATCTGACCGAAAAAGCACTCGATTTCTACGGTTTTAACGGTTACCAGAGCTATTATAATCCAGATCTGACTGACAAAAACTCATCTGATTATATTACACGGGTATTTTATAAAGATTTGCGTAAAATGTTCCGGTTTACTGCTGATTTACAGGGACAATTATCAGGCGAACATCTCCATTGGCTTGCCGGATTTGGCATCATGAATATGAAAATGGGCCGTGTCGATTTCGATGCTATAAATAAAAATAAAAATGAAGAAGATAGGTTGACTGATACTACTACTTTGTTCGATAATTACGTAAAATGGGGTATTATAAGCGACAAAGAAAAAGACGGTGGCAACGCTAATTTTCTGAAAGCAGGCATTGTATATGATACGCGTGATAACGAAGCAAATCCGATGAAAGGAATGTGGAGCGAAGCGTTGATAACATATGCGCCAAAATTTCTGTTCAATCCGGAGTTTACGTATGCCAAACTGGTATTGATACACAGGCAATATTTTACAATTCTGCCCGACAAATTATCATTCGTATACCGGATTGGTTACCAGGGCACTATTGGTGGCACTGCACCATTTTTTATGCAGCCTTATATGTTGAGTTCATATTCGTCAATTACAAAAACTGACGGGCTTGGCGGAGCAAAAACCTTACGGGGAATTATGCGCGACAGGGTTGTAGGCGACGGAGTTGCATATGGAAACCTCGAACTACGCTGGAAATTTCTGAAAACACACGTGGGGAAACAGAACCTATATTTTGCTTTAAATGGCTTCTCCGATTTTGGTCTGGTAGTACAAAATATTGCTATCAGCCAATCTATTATTGATAGTAATCCAGATTATTTCAATAAAGATTATAAAAATGACAAACTGCATCCCAGCGTTGGAGCAGGGTT
>CAJDUB010000102.1_pt2 | contig 11397 bp, 8 predicted proteins | sample 7390251 | NCBI WGS metagenome assembly CAJDUB01 (sample SAMEA7055665, study PRJEB34461) | soil metagenome | biome: terrestrial ecosystem; feature: Peninsula; material: soil | place: Antarctica | collected 2016
CTCTTTAAATGCACTGACTAATTACAAAGTAAATCATGGAAAAACTAAGATATGAAAGACCGATTATTCAAAAAATGAGCACAGGGCTTATGAATAAATTCGGCACCCGGACAGAAAATATTCCAGTTACTCACATCGAAAGCATTCCGGTAAAGAGCCTGATCAATGAGTATGGATCACCGCTGTTTGTACTTTCGGAGAAACAAATAAGGCGCAACTACCAGAATGCAACCCGGATTTTTAAAACCCGGTATCCGAAAGTTCAGTTTGCCTGGTCGTATAAAACCAATTATATGGATGCCGTTTGCCGGATTTTTCATCAGGAAGGCTCGTGGGCAGAAGTAGTTTCAGGATTTGAATATGAGAAAGCGTTGAACAATGGCGTGCCGGGGAATAAAATCATTTTCAACGGGCCGGATAAAACTGACGATCAACTTGTTGCTGCAGCACGCAATAATTCACTGATTCATATCGACCATTTCGACGAACTCTATTCGTTGATCAAACTTAGCGAGGAGAACAACCTGAAACCACGCGTTGCCATTCGTGTGAATATGGACACCGGCATTTACCCCAAATGGGATAGGTTCGGGTTTAACTTCGAAAACGGGCAGGCATGGACTGCCATCACCCGGATCATCAATTCCGAAAATCTAGACCTGGTTGGCCTTCATTGCCATATAGGCACATTCATGCTTTCGCCCTCGGCTTATACTGCTGCAACTACAAAAATGTGCGAGCTAACCTGGAGCATAAAAGAAAAGTTCAATAAAGTCCTTCAATACATTGACCTTGGCGGCGGTTTTCCTTCGTCTAATACCTTGAAAGGTGCTTATTTGCCGGGTTCTGATACTATCCCATCAATCGACCAGTTTGCCGATGCTATAACCGATGTAATTCTTGGATACGGGTTTAAGCAGGAAGACTTGCCTTTACTGATTCTCGAATCAGGTCGTGCGCTTATTGATGATGCCGGATTTTTGCTTGGAACAGTTCTGGCAACCAAACGGCTTTCGGACGGACGAAGAGCGACCGTGCTCGATTTTGGTGTCAATACCCTGTTTACAGCATTTTGGTACGACCACCAGATTAGTACAACGCAGTCATACGGACAACACACTGAGGAAATGGTTTTATATGGTCCGCTTTGTATGAATATTGACGTTATTCGCGAAAGCGTTACATTGCCTTTGCTTGAAAAGGGAAATCATGTGGTAGTGCATAAAGTTGGCGCTTATAATATGACCCAGTGGATGCAGTTCATTACTTTGCGGCCTAATATTGTGCTGATAGATAATGAAAATAAAACACATGTGATCCGCAAGGCTGAAACGCTTTCAACTATGCTTTCGAATGAACAGGTTCCGGAGTATTTGAAATAATTCCACGTAAAATCGGTATTCGCTCCCGTTTTGTAACACAACGAATTAATATTATTAGGAAGAAAAATGATATGCTGTCATTAAAATTTGTGCAGCATTTCGGGCTAAATATTTGAAATAAGATACGCTATTATGGAAATTGATGAAAAAATAATCGCCGATACAATAAGATGTGAAAAGAATTTTAAATGCCTGAGTGGCAATATGAATGTTTACTGTCAGGTTGAAAATTGTATTAATAATGAAGTTCATTTTATTAAATGCATAAATAAGCTAAATTGTAGTTACAAAATGTCTTTTGGTGATTCATTTATCTGTACATGCCCAACCCGAAAGGAAATCTTCAATAAGTATCACCAATGATGTAAAACAAATTAATGTCTGATTCAGTCAATGTTATTGAGGCAAGGACAACGCATTGATCAAAATTAGTAGCTCATAACTTATATCTCAAAACTTTTGTCATTAATACTCCCGACATGCTGCTCACCCGCCAATATATTAACACCTTCCGCAATACTATTCTGCCTGCCACGCTGAACAGCTATTCTGCTATTTTCTTTTTCAACAATAAGATTTTAGCTTCAGTTATTTTATTGGTAACATTTTTCAATTTTTTTGCCGGGCTTAGCGGATTAATCGCAGTGCTGGTAACAGTGTTACTTGCAAACTCAATGGGAATGGATAAAATCCAGCTTAAAAACGGGATTTATAGTTTCAATGCACTGTTAACAGGCTTAGGGATGGGTACATTCTTTGATCCCGGCTATGTTTTTTTTAGTTTATTGTTGTTGGCTGCGTTGTTAACGCTTCTACTTTCAGTAACATTAAGCGGATGGCTCGGGAAAAACGGTTTACCTTTTCTGAGTATACCCTTTGTACTTGCATTCTGGTTTATTGTTTTGCCTTCATCACAATTCGAAAACCTTGGATTAACACAACGCAATATTTTCTGGATTAACGAAGTATATGCCATAGGTGGAAATTCGATGCTTTCGTTTTTCCAAACCATTGATACCCTGCCGATACACAAAATGCTTGATATTTATCTGCGGTCGATGAGCTCGATATTTTTTCAGAGTAACCTGGTTGCAGGAATTGTAATATCATTAGTCCTTCTGTTAAGTTCGAGGATTGCATTTTCATTGTCTATTCTCGGTTTTCTCTCGGCATACCTGTTTGCGCAGTTTTCGGGATCAGAAGCTGCCAGTATTACATATTATAATATTGGCGCCAACTATATAATGGTGGCTATTGCACTTGGAGGATTTTTTATTATTCCTTCGGGCTATTCTTATTTGTGGAGTGTTTTGCTGGTTCCGCTCACATCGCTTGTGTTGCTTTTTATGAGTAAGTTGTTCGGATTTATTCAATTGCCTGTTTTTTCGCTTCCTTTCTCTTTTGTAGTGATCTTGTTTGTCTATTTTCTGAAGTTACGGATAAACCCTTCAAAATTAAAACTTACGCCCATTCAATATTATTCACCCGAAATAAATCTTTATACTTTTAACAATAACAAAGACAGGCTGGCACATTTTCTGTATTTCCCTTTCTACCTGCCTTTCTGGGGCGAATGGACAGTTACCCAGGGACACGATGGCAATCATACACACAAAGGCGATTGGGGGAAAGCTTTTGATTTTATGATCAAGGATGACAATTTGAAAACCTATACTTCTAATGGATTGCTTTGTGAGAACTACTATTGTTATAATAAACCTGTTCTGGCTCCTGCTGATGGAATAGTAGAAGAAATTATTGACAATGTTGATGACAATGAAATTGGCAAAGTAAACACCTTGAATAATTGGGGTAATACAATTATTATCCGTCATTTGACTGGTTTGTATTCCCAGATATCACATTTGAAAAAAGGATCTTTTAAGGTTGCAAAAGGTGATTTTGTAAAATGCGGCGATTTACTGGCTGCTTGTGGCAACTCGGGCCGTTCACCTGAACCTCACCTTCACTTCCAGGTACAGACAACTCCCATGTTAGGTGCAAAAACCATTTATTATCCTGTTGCTTACTATCACCGGAAGGGAAAAACTCAACTGGAACTTCAACAGTTTTCAGCGCCTTCGGAAGGAGATGTAGTTTCAGGCATAACTGTTAATTCCCAGCTTAAAACTGCATTCGATATAATGCCAGGTTCAAGCCTTTCATACCTCTACACTGATGTGAATGGCTTGGAGATCACTGAGCAGTGGGAAACATACACCGATGCGTACAACAATAAGTACTTATATAGTAAAGAAAATGAATCGTTCGCTTATTATGTAAACGATGGTTCCATGTTTTATTTTACTGCTTTTTACGGAGATAAGAAATCATTACTTTACTATTTTTACCTTTCGGCATATAAAGTGTTTTTAGCAAATGCGGGTGCCGTTACCATTAAGGATGCAATGCCACTTAACACCATAAGAAATAAAAAAATGCGTATATGGCTGCACGATTTTGTTGCACCTTTTTACACGTACATCAAGTCGGAATATAGTGTTAAAGTTGCTGCAGCAGATAAGGTTTTTGGGCCGGATACACTGAGCATAAATTCAGGTATCGATATCACAATCTGGGGCAAAACCCGAAATGAAAGTAAAAGCACTATAACAATAAAAGATAATTGTATTAAAGAATATCTTTTAGATCAGCCGACAGCATCACATACAGATGTTATCTGACAGGTGATTGGGATCAATTAATACAAACCGGTGAACAGGCTATCGCGCAAGATATTGATTTCAAATGGCTGCGACAAAGGATGGGATATGCATATTTTATTAAACATAATTATTATGCTTCACAAAAACAGTACGAAAAAGCCCTGGCTTTTGACGAGAATGACGCCATTACACACGAATATCTATACTATTGTGGGTTAAATACCGGCAACGATGCTTACTCCCGATATCATGCTGCTAAGCTATCAGCTGAACTGAAGAAAAAGCTTGGTATTCATGCTTTCAATCCTATTGCGTCAGTCGATGTGGAATACAATTATAAGTACAATAACATAACAACCCGCAGCAATCCGGCCTACTACCGAGCCGGCATTTACACGCAAACAGGATACAGGGTATCAATATACCAATCCGCATCAGATTATAAACAAACTGTTAACTCTGTTCTGATAAAGCAGCCTGAATATTTCGCATTGATTAACTGGTCAGTAACTTCACATACCTCACTGTCCTTGGCTTATCACCATCTGAATACAAGCCTGGATGGCTATAAATATCCCGGCAACCTTGTATTTGGCTTACTTTCGACCCGTATAAACCGATTTACCTTAGGTTTGAATGGCTCATTTTTCAGGTACGATTTAGGCGATTTTAAGCAAGTAGGACTCCAGGGCGGCGTTACCCTGCCGGGGAAATCCGGTCTTTATTTTATTTCTTATCTTAGTGGATTGATAGAAAAAGAATCCAGTAGGTTAATATTTTCTCAGTATGCAGGGACAAGGATTTTTAAAACATTATGGGCCGAAGGGAATGTAACATTTGGCAATATTCAGAATTATCACGATCACAACGCACTCTATATCTATAATTCAACAGACCCGACACTGTTCAGAACCGGATTATCGCTATACTGGTATGTCGGGAAACATCTGACTTTGTGCGGCAATTACCTTTATAATACAAAACAAGTGGAACAAACTTCAAACCAATACATACAACAATCATTTTTAGGAGGACTGATATGGAAACTGTAAGAAAAATTTCGCTAACGATCTTGTTGACCATCATGTTTGGTTCCTTGATCGCGCAGAATACGGCTGCAACACAGGCAACTTTTGTTAAAAGTTTTGAGGCTGAGAAATCCGGTAATTATATTGAGGCAATCAATACCATGAAAACGGTTTATAAGGCTGATAGTTATGTCATAAACATTCGTCTTGGATGGCTGTATTATCTTGCAAAGCAATATTCCGAATCTATTAAATATTACGAGAAATCCATTGCGCTGAAACCTTATGCCATCGAGGCCCGTTTTGGTTGTGTGAAGCCACTCAGTGCAATCGAAAACTGGGAAAAAGTGAAAACCAATTATCTGGAGATACTTAAAATAGATCCGCAGAATACACTTGCCAACTATTGGTTGGGCGTAATCTACTATAACCGGAAGGATTTTATGAGTGCAACAAAACTCTTCGAGAAAGTGGTAAATCTGTATCCGCTGGATTACGATTCAGTTATTATGTTAGCGTGGTCGAAACTAAATACCGGTAAATCTGCTGATGCAAAGGTGTTGTTCAATCATGCACTTATTCTGCGGCCCAATGATGCTTCAGCACTTGAAGGGTTGAAATTGATAAAGTAAGTGTTTTGTTATGCTCTGTATATAGGCAGCCCGCAGGCAGATATAGAATTGTGAAGTAGTTTTATGTGTAACAGATTAAAAAACAATTAAATACGAAATTTTCAGCATAAAGTCATTTCGCGGCTGTATATTCCACAGGTCTTTAGCATATTGTCCGAAATTGTTTTCTCCGTTTTCTTCAAGGTCGGTACGCCCCTGGGACCAAACAAGATAGAGCGAGGAACCGGTTTTGTATTCCCACCGAAACACCATATTAGACCGGAACTGCAGATAATGAAAATCGGGTTTGTAAAAACCATAATCTGTTTCACCGTTCAGATCCTCATCAACCATGTACGCTTTCCAGGATTCGTTATACGAAATTTCGTTATTACTAAACTCGCGATACCTGTCGGTGAATTCAGCGGCCCTTGGATCTGTAATACGTTTATAATCAGTATATTCTCCTGCAAAAATATAAGGTTGAGCATAATATTGAATTGAAAGTTTCGGTGTTAAACTCACGTTTACCCGCAATGCAAGTTCGTATATTTTCTTGTTGAGGCTTGCCATTATATAACGGGGTTCGTTATTCAAGAATCTATTATCCACAAATTGTATCTGGTTAAAACCGGAAGTGTACTGAGGAGTAACGGAAAAATATAATGTGTTTGTTGGTTTGTAAGTTATTGCTAATGAGTATCTGTGGCTGTTGCTATAGTCCTGCTGACCCAAAAATTGGGAAGTGCTTAAACGGAAAATTAATTTTTTACGGCTATCCGTTTCCGTGTAAACATTAAAGCTTAAAACCGGTGGAAGGAGCAGGGCCGGTCCTCCCCAAAGCTCGCTCCTCGATAATGTGGTGCCGGCATAATTAATGCCTGCCCCTGTAGTAAAATAGTTTTTAAACTGCCCGTTGACGTTTAAGTCTAAGCCTTTGTTCGTATTCTCACCGCCAAAGTCCCAGGTTATGTATTCGGTAAAATTAGCTGAAGCCCATCTGAAAACTCCAAATGGCTTAAATTTCCGGTAACCCAGCCAGAACAACTGTTGTATTTCATCAGCTTGTTTTAGGTAGCCGACATCATTGAAATCAAGTCCTGGCGAACGAAATGTGAGGTAACTCATATACTGCCAGTTTCCAGTGCCGGTTTTCCCGGTTTCGATTGTTCCCCCGTATCCGTTTAAGTTTGTTCGCGTTGGATCATAAGTAACATACTTGTTATCAGGACGCTGATAATAACGTACTGCTGATGTTTGTAAATTGTTGATAGCTTGTTGACTGCCGAAAACCGACGAAAAAACGGCACGACCTGAAAGATAATATGTTTTGTTTTTCCAGAAATGGATTGCATTTAATCCTCCTGTATAAGATGCATCGGGTAAAAATTCAAGTTGCGACTCCTTAATAAACCTGTTTGTCGCTGTAAAAATTCCGCCGATAGAAGTAGTTCCTTTATTGAAATCCTGCGATGCCCTGGCGATCAGGTAATTGGTAAGAGGCTCAACCGCAACCTTATGTCTTGCTCCTGACGTATCAACGGTTGCAAATTCATTTTGAGTTACTGACTCAACAATACCTAACGAAAATCCTTTCTTGGTCTTGCCCGACAATTTAAATGAGCCCAGTATAGTAGTTTGTTCAGGAGCTTTAACATAAATTCCTGAGTCCGGATAAAGTGAAAGATGAGGTGCACGCCCGATGCGCCGCGAATAAAACAGCATATTCATATTGTTTTCGCTGTCAGCGCCGGTAAGTTTAAAAAGGAAGATATTTTTCCCTTCAACAAAGAATGGCCTTTTTTCAGGGAAAAATGTTTCGAAAGCCGTAAGGTTAACCACAGCCGGATCGGCTTCAACTTGCCCGAAGTCCGGATTTATAGTGAAATTGAGGGTAAAATCGTTTGTAACTGCTATTTTACCATCCAGCCCGACTGCTCCGGAATAATTATGCCCGGTTTTAAAAGGATTACCTTCTTCCTTTTGATCGTAGGTAGCTTTGACATAGGTATATGGAAGTAATTCTATATCGCGCCTGGGCCTGATGCCATCGAGTCCTTTTAACTCGCCTAACAAGCTTACCATTCCGGGCGCAGTGCGTGGTATCGGCTGCCAGAGCGAAAGTTCCTGTTTGCGGTAGATGTATCGGAAAATATTTATTCCCCAGTTATGCTTGTCCATTTTAGCAAAACGCAGTTGCGAAAGCGGAATGCGCATTTCAGCTGTCCATCCTGATGCATCGATGCTGGTTGCCGTATAGTAAACGGCTTCCCAATTTGGATCTGTGCTATTGTCGTTAACAAACATAAAATCAAACTGAACACCTGCTGACGTTACGCCAAAACTGAAAGCAGTCTGCTTGTCGTTATAACTATCAATGGAAATGGCAAGATAATCCCCGTCATCCTGATCCCTGCGGGAAAGACGTCTTACAATCTCATCCGGAAATGAATCAAGAGCATGGATGACAACATAAAGGTTATTGTCGTCGTATAAAATTTTGAACTCTGTATTTTGCGATGGAGCCGCACCATCATTAGGGTCGCGTTGAATAAAATCGCCCGACCACTCAACAGCATCCCAGGCAGCATCGTCGTATTTTCCGTCAATTACAGGTGGCTTGTTTATTATCCTTTGCGTTTGATATACCTTTGATTGAGCATTGATACTGTTAATCAGGCTGAATGTAAATAGAATGAAAATAATAAGTTTTGTATATTTCATAAAATAATAGGTATTCTTTCCTTTGCGGGAAGCAAAAGAACAACAGTTATAAGTGGTTGGTTTGATACTTTATCCGAAAAAGCAGAAAAGGTAATACCTTTTTTGAAGTAAAAATTTATTTGGGTCAGATTTTGTTAAAACATATTATTACTACTTGGAATATATAATTTATAAACCAATTGTTTAGCGCCTTATATTTTATTATCTTTGTGTACACCTGTCTTGGGTAATTGCATTTCCATTATTAATCTGATAGTTATGCGCAGATTGTCGAAAGCATTTATTATCATTCAGATTATTTTTGTGCTCATTTTTGTAGGCATTATTACAGGAATGAGTATTGCAAAACCTGCCAGAAAATGCTCTGAAAATCTGGTATATAAAGAGCGTATAGGAACCGCAGTCGTTATTACAGGTGCTGCTGCGCGTATTGTGCAGGAATCGGCCTTGCTTGAGAACCTGCATAAAAACGGATGGTTTAGCAACGTTTGTTTTATCTCAGGTACAAGCTCCGGGGCCTTAAACACTGTACTCCTGAATGCGATACTTGAAAATAAAATCTCGTGGGAACGATATAATTCCATCCTGTTCAATCTCAATAACGACAGTATTTTTATACGGAAAGGCAGATCACTTCCTGTTAATAATATGCCTTTTCAAATCCTGCTGGCTCATGTTGTTAATGACAGCCTGGGTTACATAAATGTAGGTGATCTGCCCTACAATAGTTCCATATCAATTTCTACGGTTGATTTATTGCCTCCGTTTTCGACAACATACCGATTGAGCAATATAAAAATAAACAACGAAAGTAATCCCGGGTTTAATCTGGTTGAAACATTGCTGGCGTCAACAGCTATCCCAATTCTATTTCCGGCTGCCCGGTTCAGCGAATCATTTGGATTGCCGAATTCATCCTATGTTGATGGTGGAGTTGCTGAGGATCACATTCCGTATGAAGCCGTTTTGCAGTTTGAAAAATACAGGGGTTTTGGTGTGGATACACTGATAATTGTCAGCCGGAAAAGCGATTCCAAAGGAGGGATAAGCAATGAAATTAAAGATTTTGGAAATAATGACTCCAGGGCTTTCGATAAATTGAGTTCGTGGATCGACAATCTGGCAATGAATGGTTTTATAAAAAGTATGAAAGAGCTACAGCAGAAGTATCCTGAACTGGCCTCACACACCTATGTTTTTATCCCCGGGTTTCAGGAAAATTTTGCTCTGCTGGATTTCACAAATATGCAAAAACAATATGATGTAACTGCCGCCTGGGCTAAATTGCATAAACCTGTGCCTCTTAACCAGTTTCTTAACGAATATGCGCTGGAAACTAAGCAGTAAGTTGTAATCTTTGTATTACTTCGATAATCAGAAAAGTGATTTATTCATACTCAATCCGGATGCGATAGTGCTGCGGAACATTTTGCCCGGGTCTTATAGAAAGTACGGCTGTTGTCAGTGGTCGCTTTGTGTTGTCGTAAGTGCGTTCAATGCTGCTCAATAAATCGCCATCATCAGTTTTTACTTCCTGAAGCATTGTGTTCCCTTCTGTATCATAAGCCGTATAAGTAATCTCTATGCCTGCATTAGTTTCTTCCATGGATTCAGATAAGCGACCCTCTGTATCGTAAGTAAATGTATTGCGTTCGGTGAGATGTTTGTCAGCATTATACCTTCGTCGTACTGATGCAACTCCCTGTTCATCATAAGTATAAAGAATCTGATAATCTTCCTCAGGAGTTTTGAAAATTTCTTCGGTGATTTTACCATTCTCATCATAAATAATCTTTCGCTGGGTAATAATTTCACCGGAAATTTCGTATTCCGTTTCCGAAGCCAGGTGATCTCCATCGTACAGATTAACCATGTAGTTTCCTGTTTCACCATCGCTGTCGATACTACGCCTGCTGATCAGGCGACCTTCCTTGTCATAAGTATAAATCAATTGATCGGCTGTTCCGTCAAGGTAATGAATATATTCTTTTTCAAGCTGTTCTTCGGCATTGTATTCCATGCTGCGGTGTTCGGTAACCTCATCGTCGGTTTCAAGCAATAACTCATCAATTACTTTCCCGTTGCCGTCATACACATATTTATATTTGTGTTCAACGCTTCCATCGGGATAATATGTAATTGCTTCAACCGGGAGCCCGGAATCATCAAATTCAGTAAATTGATGTAAATATTCCTTTTCTCTGATTTCAGTTTCGTCCAATTCTGAAATGTTTGCAGCCATGTATGACTTTACCGTTTTCATAACCAGTTTTTAAAGAGTTTATTTATTTTGCATAAATACGCGGCAAATATAACAATTAATGTTCGTGGCCGAAATGAAGATTAGATTTGCTGTTTCCGGGCTAAGAATAATCGGTAGAAAGACCAGCCAGGTTAGCTGACTGAAATAAAAATTTTCATTCTCATTAATTTAGGGTTAGATCTGCAAAACTCAATCTTCTGTTTGCGATGACTTTCCCCCAAGGGGACTAAGGGGTGCGCGTGGGAAAGCTCACTTTAAACTCGTTTTCTTATAAGCACTAATTAGAAAGACCAGCCAAGTTAGCTGACTATTAATATTCAGATCTCTTTTATTTTCATTCGCACTTTCAATTTCTTATTCAGGCATTTTTGTATAATTTTACCCTGTTTTAAAATCAACATATGAAGTCTTTGGTTCTAATCGCTTCAATTACTGCTTCGGTGCTGGTGATGAGCTGTAAAAACAACAAGCCTGTGCAGGAAAAACTTAATTACCCGGTAACTAAAAAAGTTGCCCATACCGATGATTATTTTGGTACTGTGGTTGCTGATCCATACCGTTGGCTCGAAAACGATACTTCGGCCGAAACCGGCGACTGGGTTCTAGCTGAGAATAAGGTTACCAGCGATTACCTGTCAAAAATTCCATTCCACGATCAGGTGCACAAACGGCTCGAAGCCCTGTGGGATTTCCCGAAACTCTCAGTTCCGTTTAAAAAAGGAG
>CAJDUB010000083.1_pt2 | contig 11330 bp, 8 predicted proteins | sample 7390251 | NCBI WGS metagenome assembly CAJDUB01 (sample SAMEA7055665, study PRJEB34461) | soil metagenome | biome: terrestrial ecosystem; feature: Peninsula; material: soil | place: Antarctica | collected 2016
AGCGCGGCAATCTCATCGACTATTTTTCCATTTTGAGCTTTTACCTGAATTGCCGAACCAACAAGCAGGATCAGGAAAGCTATTACTATCAATTTCTTAATCATGTGCATCAGTAGATTACTTCTTAAATATTTCATACTTTTTCTTTTTCATAGCTTCGCTTATCAGGTCGTCTTCCATACGTTGAAGCAAGGTTGCTTTTCGTTTGTTCAACAAAATAGCACGTATATTTTCAGTTTCAAAATCAAGCGGCGATATGCTTTCCTTATTCTTGTATTCTGAAATAGCCACATAATATATTGTTGTCGAATCTTTTACCTCAATAAACTTATTCTTTCGCAGAAAATCATCCTGGTCGTCGACTGAAAGAGGTATTTCTTTGTCAAGCTCAGCAAATGACATCCATGTTCCATCATTAAGCTGGTATTCTACTTCGTTTTCCTGGCAAAGGGTTTGCAGCTTTTCCCTATCGGAATCACGGTTACTTACCAAAAGGGATTTTACTTTTGATGCTATCGGCGAGTTTTTATCGACAATGACATAACTGGCTAAAACAATATTTTCTCTCAGGTGAAAGTTATTCTGATTCTTCTGGTAATACTCCTCAATTTCAGCCGTAGTAACAATAGTATCAAGCTTTTGCTTCACCAATTCCGATTCATAAGCATAGATAATAAGTGAGTTACGGTATTGCTCAATTTGTCTTGAGAAGTCGCGGTTGGTTTCTTCCAGATTATCTTCAGCCTGCTTAAGCAGAAGTTCCTGCCTGACCCAGTTATTTATATATGCAGCAGTTATTTCCATACTGTCATTTTTACTGGTTCCCGGTGGAACAACATCAATCAAATCCAATGAATACAAGTATTTATCATACACCTTCGCGATAGGTTCTCCCTGATTTTTTACCTTTTTGGTAAACAAACTACAGGAACTCAACACGCCGGTTATAATAAATGAAATAACGAGTAACCGAAGCATATACTATAGATGGTTTAAAATTGAATTAAACACTTCACGGTTAACGATTACCGGGTATTTTGCCCGAAGTTCTTTAATCCATTCTGCTTCGAGATAGTTTTGAAAATCTGCTGTCATGGCTCCACGGACTTCGTCGAGCAATTTAGGCTCAGGGGCAACGACTTTGTGCACAACAACAATAGCATTGGCAGTATCAGCCAGGGGGATTAGTTGTGAGGTACCTGGTTTCCATTCAATGCCATCAATTATCTGATTGTCACCTTTCAGGAATTTGGTATGCTCAATTGTAAGCTTTTGTATGGAATCGTGGTTGAACTTGGCAATGATCTGATTTCCATCAGCTCCTTTTTTCAATATCTTTTTCAGACTCTTGATGATGGAAGGATCTTTAATGGTGATAATGGATGCATCGAGCCGGGTGTCCCAAATGTAATTGTTTTTATTCTTTTCGTAAAATTGTTCCAGGCCTACCGTATCTTTTACAGCTTTCGACCACACCTTTTGATCTGTAAGGTCGAAAAGCAGTATCCCGTCATGATATTCACTGATAAGATCCTTAAACGCAGGATTTTCAGCTTCGAGCTGGCTATCTGCATATTTGTTAACGGCATCGTCAACAAACATATTGTAATGCTGATTTACATATGCAGGGATATCACGCTTTTGTTCACGACGCTGAGTAGCTTCGAGGTTTTTCGCAAAGTCAGTCTGTGTATATGTTTTGGTTCCGATGGTAAAAAGGTTTTTATCCAAACCGGCAGCCAGGTCAAATTTCCAACTTGCAGTAAATACTGAATCGGTAACTTTCGCTGTAAGTTCATTAAGTGCAGCAGGATTCTGCGTAAAACCATAACGGGCTTTGGTGTTAGCTATAAATGTATTTTGAATGTCCGCATTGCGGTCGCTGCGGGGGATACGTTGTTTAATATCCTCTTTCACTTCATCAAAACTACCTATGGGTTTGCGGTCAACAAGTTTGATTATATGCCAGCCATACATTGTCTGGAAAGGCTCGGAATAATCTCCCTTTTCCTTCATCTTTTGTATGTTCATGGTGAAATCGGGAAGTAAGCGGTTAACACCGAACCAAGGCAACACACCACCTTTATCGGAAGTAGAAGCATCGTCGGAAAACATTTTGGCTACATCCCCAAAATCGCGGCCCGATTGCAGTAATTTGTATGCCAGGTTTGCTGAATCAACTACTTTGAGGGAATCATCCAGAGATGCATTTGCCGGATACACCAGCATAATATGTGCAAGTTGAACCTTACCTATTGCAGGCAATTTATCAGTAACCTTTATCAGGTGGTAACCAAAATCGGTTCGCACAGGCATAGTTACTTCACCTACTTTTGCATTGTAGGCTGCTTCTTCGAAAGGATAAACCATATCGAAAGCGGTAAAAAATCCCAGGTCACCAAGGTTTCCTTTCATTTTACGCCCGTCAGCCACGCGGTCCTTAGCCGATGGGTCCTCAGACCCAGATACAGCAACCTCGCCAAAATCTTCGCCTTTCAGAATCCGTTTGCGTAACTGCATAGTTTTATTCCATGCTGCCAGAGTATCAGCAGCTGAGGCAAGGCGTTCAACACGGATGAGTATATGACTGGCCCGGATATCGTATTTCATATGCTCGTAAGATTCACGGATCATTTTTTCACTTGCCTGGTTGTCGGATAAATATGGTTGGGCCAGTTGTTTGCGATAGCCTTCCAATTCATTACGGAATGATTTTAACGTATCCATACCCAGTGCTTCGGCTTCAGTTACTTTTAACCTGAAATTTATATATAAGTCCAGATATTCCTCAAGAGCTTTAGTATCAGGTTTTTCACTTTTAACATTATTCTTTTCATAAACTTTAATGAACTCGCTTTTGGTAATTTTTTCATTAGCTACCTGAAGCAAAACAGGATCAGCACTTTGACAGAGAACAGACAAAGAGAAACTGCCAAAGAGTATTGTCAGGAAAGCATTAACAAGTATCCGTTTCATAGTTGATTAAAAATTATTGAGTTAAAGACTGAATAATGGATTCAGGGTTTATGGATTGAGGGTAAGTTTAAATACCTAGTGATTATCTGCTATAATTAGGAGCTTCGCTGGTAATGGTAATGTCGTGCGGATGACTTTCAACCACTCCGGAAGATGTAATTTTTATAAATTTCGCATTCTGAAGGTCGGCAATATTAGCTGAACCTGTATATCCCATTCCTGCGCGCAATCCGCCAATCATCTGGTGAATTACTTCGGAAAGTGTACCTTTAAAAGGCACTCTGCCGACTATTCCTTCAGGAACCAGTTTTTGTATATCATCTTCTGCATCCTGGAAATACCTGTCCTTGGAACCTTTTTGCATCGCCTCGATGGAACCCATGCCACGATATGATTTAAATTTGCGGCCTTCAAAAATAATAGTTTCGCCGGGTGATTCTTCAACTCCTGCAAACAATGAACCGGCCATAATACTGTATGCACCGGCAGCAATGGCTTTCACAATATCGCCGGTATAGCGGATGCCACCATCGGCAATTACCGGAATACCGGTACCCTTTAATTCTTTGGCTACTACATAAATCGCCGAAAGCTGCGGAATACCAATACCGGCAATAATGCGGGTAGTACATATTGAGCCAGGGCCAATCCCCACTTTCACGGCATCAGCACCGGCATCAACCAGCGCACGGGCAGCTTCTGCAGTAGCAATATTACCAACAACAACCTGCAAATCAGGATAATGTTGTTTAACAAGACGTGTTGTTTCAATAACACCTTTTGAATGGCCATGTGCTGTATCAATCACCACCGCATCAACACCATTTTTCACCAATTCAGCAACACGCTACGTCCCAGTTCATCTTTACATGCATTCGGACGCGCTTTGATTTTGCTTATGTCTTTGTATGTTATCAGGCCGACGAGCTTATAATTTTCATCAACAACCGGCAGTTTCTCAATTTTAAACTCCTGTAGAATATCAGATGCCTGGTCAAGGGTGGTTTTAGTATTGGTTGTAATCAGGTTTTCGCGAGTCATAATTTCAACCACGGGCTTGCTTGGATTACGTTCGAAACGAAGATCGCGGTTTGTAATTATACCCACCAATTTACCAGTTGCACTCACAACGGGAATGCCACCTATTTTATTTTCTGCCATGATAGCGAGTGCATCCGCAACCAAGGCATCTTCGTGCAAGGTAATCGGATCAGTAATCATCCCGCTTTCCGAACGCTTTACACGACGAACTTCGGCAGCCTGATCCTGAATGCTCATATTTTTGTGAAGTACACCAATTCCGCCTTCCTGGGCAATAGCAATAGCTAATTTCGAATCAGTAACTGTATCCATGGCGGCAGATACAATTGGAATATTGATTTTTATTTTCTTCGTAAACCACGATGAAGTTTCCACATCGCGCGGAAGTACTTCAGAATATGCGGGTATAAGTAAAACATCATCGTAAGTCAGGCCATCGCCAGCAAATTTTTCACTATCAATGAACATAGTTTATTTTTTGAATTTGCAAATTTACTAATTTAAACGGAAGTCCTTGTTAAAATATCTTAAGGTTTTGCCTGCCGGCAAATAGTAGGAAATCAATAAAAATTACCAGGAATTATCTCTCTTTTAATTTATATAAAGCAATTAAACACAACTCTAAAAAGCATGAGAATAAAAAAAGAAAAACAAATAGGAATATTGATTTTTAATACTTTACACTATTTAATCTTAAATAGAAATATTGAAATATTATTTTTCTGATTCTTCAGCGACAAACTGAAAGTGAAAAATGGTTTATTGGCAAATGCTAACGGATAAGCGTAATCGTTCCTCTTTTTGTGTATTCTTTACCTTGTAACGATGAATAGGTAAGTATATATGAATACATACCAGCTGGTGCAGACTGACCGTTTAACATCCCATTCCAGCCATATACAATATCCGTTGTTTCGAAAATCTGCTGTCCCCATCTGCTGAAAATAGTCATTTTAAAAGTTTGCGCATCAACGAAAAATGGATCGGGAACCGGTCTGAAAAATTTGTTGGTGCCTTCAGGGTGAAATGCATTCGGCATATATAAAACAGGATCTTTTATAACACAACAGGTATTTGATATTGATGATGCATTTTGGAAAACAGGATTCCCTGCATTTTCATTAGCTACCACCCAATAACAGGGCTCTTTTGACTGATCAAAGCTTGAATGCAGATCCGAGTATGAAAGAATTGCCAGATCAACAGTAGTCAATAATATTCCTGTTTCCTGGTTTCCGTCCAATGTCCGGTACACATCGTACCCATCAATACCCCGCAACCATGATTCATAGCTATTCCATACAAGGCCATTTTGTTCCGGCGTTGGAGTACACTTAATATAAATTGACCGGGAAACATTTATGGAGATTTTTCTGTTGCCGCATTCATCAACAGCAATCAAACGATATGAATAGCTCTGTGCGTGAACATCAACATTTTTATCATCAAAAGAATATCGGTTGCTAAGCCCTGAAACTGGCAATGAGTCAATAGCTTGAAAATTTGTTCCGTTATCATCAGATCGCTCAAGTACAAGCTGAATAACTGAACTTCCGGGTGTAAAATAACTTCCGACCTCAACGTAACTGTCATCTTTAACAGTTACCTGGGTAACATACACTGTATCAGGCTCAATAGGTCCGTTATATTGATGAAACACCTGGCAGGAAGAGGAGGTATTAGAGCTGTTGTCGCTATATGCAGTAACAGAATAGCCGTATGAAGTGCCATTGATAAAGTTAAAATTATCAACATAGGTTGTTACTGTTGAATTGACAGCATCAATTTCAACAGCCGAACCTCCATCGCTACGGTAAATCCTAAATCCGGTTATACCACCAGGCATATTATGATTCGAATTCCACGATAATTTTGCTGACTTTTCACATATCACAGGGTCGGCTGCATCAAGTTTAATAGTTTGAACGAAAATATCATCATAGAGCTGATCACCGCTATGGTTGCCGCACTTATCATATGCCAGTACAACATATCTGTATGAATTATCACATGGCAGAAGAGCAGTTTGATCTTCATAAGTATTAAAATCAGAAGTTACACTGTCAATTACCGGCCAACTTGTAGTAATATTATCATAGCGTTGAATATGATAATTTCTTATAGAGTCAGTGTTCATTTTATCCCAGGATATCCTTGGCAAAAAGTCAGTAGCACCGAATACAAGATCAACATTCAGATTTTGAACGTCGGCAGGTGAATTCTGATCAATTAAAAAAGCGTTTTTAGGCGGTGATGTGATACTATCAATTTCTGATACAAAACTAATCTGGTAGGTAATGTTGGTTAATGTACAGTAAGGATACGAAATGGTATCATTGTATTCCCGCAAAGAAACATCATACGGTAACTGCTTCAGCGTCGTCCATCCGGAAGGATCCAGCCTTTGAACATAATAAGTTCCGGGAATAGTATAATCTGTAGATGTCCAGGTTAATAAAGCAATTTTAGCTCCTGAAGGAACTAAGGTAAGTACAATATTAGGAGTTGCATTTTTGATATCGGGGCTAGCATAATTTATAAGCCCTTGCTGGTCAGTTGTTTTTATTGAATTATAAGAATAATCAGGTTCAGAATTTGAATAGTTATTCAAAGTAAAAGCATCCGCACAGGTAATTAATACAACAAACTGAAGCAGTAAAAGTATAACACGAAGCATTCTTGTACCTGAGTTCATGAGTTTTTTTTTCGTGTGTTAATATGTACAAAATTAGTGATTAAAAGCTTTCGGGACCAACAACGAGAGTGAACAAATTTTCCCGGTTCAGATATCTGATAGCCAGGTCCTGGAGTTGTTGCGCATTGATATGCTGAACGGTATCAATCAATTCCTCAAAGTGAGATATTTCAAGATCATCCTCAATAAGTTCCCGGTAAAGTTCGGCCTGGGCAAAAGGTCCATCAACAGCCCTTAGCATTTCGCCTGTTAAATAATTACGCACCACTGAAAGTTCACCTTCACTTACCGGTTCATTACATAAGCGATTAAGCTCAAATCTGATTTCAGTCAGCGCATCTTTTGTAACGCCGGCACCTACTTCGCCTGATATAACAAAGTATCCACCTTTCCGCAAAGGAACCACTGATGAGCCTATCCCATACGTGTATCCTTTGTCTTCCCTCAGGTTATTCATCAGGCGTGAACCGAAATATCCTCCGAGAATAGCATTCAGCACTTTCATTCCGGCAAAATCGGGATGTTTGCTGCTGAACAATATACCTCCCATGCGAATGGCTGACTGCATGGCACCTTCTTTAAAATGAAAGTGATCCTTTTGATCAGATCCTAAAGTAATATACTCTCTGAGATTGTTGCTTTTCCCACTCCAGTCATTACCGCCAAAATATGTTTCAAGGTCATTTATAAGATCGGTTTTGATGCGTCCGGCAACAATAATGGTGCAATCTTCTGAATGATACTGCGACTTATGAAAGTCAACCAAGTCAGGAGTTTTTACCTTGCCTATGTCATTGGGTTCAATAAAAGTTCCATAAGGATGAGCATTACCAAACAGAATAGAATTGAAATGAGTGCGGGCAAGGAAATTTACTTTTTGCCGGTTAACTTCAAGCATTTGCAATTGTTTTCCGGCAAGGACGTTATATTCATTTTCAGGGAAAACCGGATTTTTCACAATTTCGCTTAGTAAAGGCAATGTATTGTTCAAGTGCTTATTGAGCGAATACAAAGCAACGTGAGCGTTGTCGCGTTCAGTAGCATTCTCGAGATGTGCACCGAAATAGTCAAGAGATTCCGAAAGTTTCTGAGCTGTAAAATTCCTGGTTCCTTCGCGCAACATCAGATTAGTAGCCATGGCAGTAAAAGGTTTTTTCTGAAACCAGCTACCAGCAGTAAACATCATTTCAACAGAAATCACATCCTGAGTACCTGAGTTGAACTCGTACACTTTTATCCCGTTACTCAGTTGATATATATCAGGCTTCGGGAAATTTATGCGATCAATTGGCTTTATGACAGGCTGAAGTTTTCGGTTAACAAGTGAGGTCATTATTATTGAAGGTATTTTAAGTTAAAACGGTTAATGGAACTGTGAAATTATAAGAGTGAAAAGTCCAATTGTTTCAGATTCTTTGATTCTGGCAGGACTCTTAATTTTTTGCAAAATAATATAGAGTAGAACAGTTTTCGGGTCTGAACATCTTTTTCGCTTCTGCGGATATGTCCTCTGCCGTTACACTTGCATATCTGTCGGCCAGGTTATTTACCTCGTTGGCATCGCCAAGCAATTCGTAATATGCCAGATTCATAGCTTTATCGAGTACACGCATCTCACTGAATGCCATCATGGCTTCCACCCTGTTTTTAACTTTCTGTAATTCCATTGCTGAAACTGCGTTTTTACAGATTTCATCAATTTCCGATTGTAAAGCTGATTCGGCCACTTCCATTGAAACTCCTTTTATGAGCTTGCCTGTAATCACAAACAATCCAGCTTCAATATCGCCTGAAATAAAAGCATTGATATCGCTGAAAAGGCGCAGATTTTTCACCAATTGCTGGTTCAGCCTTCCTGATTGACCAGCTGAAAGAATATCTGAGATCAAGTCAGTAGCAAAAAATCCTTTATCGGCACGGCTGCCCATGTGCCAGGCTTTGTAAATTGCATCGTAAGGCACTTCGCGATGCACCGTAAGTGAACGGGCTTCTGCCTGCGCTGGTTCTATCGGGAGATTTCTGTAATTATCACTTCTTTTATCAATAGTTCCGAACCATTTTTCGGAAAGCTTTTTTATATTTTCAGTCTCCACATTACCTGCTATAACCGCGATGGCATTGCAAGGATTATAAAACCGCTTATAAAATTCACGCACCTCGTCCATATTTGCATTTTCGATATGCGATGGATCAATTCCTATAGGCGCCCAACGGTAAGGATGGACTTTATAAGCCAGTGGGCGAAGTAAAAGCCATGCATCACCATAAGGTTGGTTCAGATAATTTTGTCTGAATTCTTCGACAACTACATTACGTTGTACATCAAAACTTTTAGTTGAAAATGCCAGGTTGAGCATCCTGTCCGATTCGAGCCAGAAAGCAGTTTCCAGGTTATGTTGCGGCACAGTGAGGTAATAGTTGGTAAAATCGTTGTTGGTAAATGCATTATTTTCACCCCCTACCCTTTCGAGTGGTTCATCATAACGCGGGATATTTACTGAGCCGCCAAACATGAGGTGTTCGAATAAATGAGCAAACCCGGTGCGATCAGGAAGCTCATCGCGCGAACCTACATTGTATAATATATTCATTGCCACAATTGGAGTGCTTGCATCGTGATGAACCATCACACGCAATCCGTTATCCAATGTAAACCGGTCAAATTCAGTCATAAAGCTATTCTATGTCAATTAGTAACTCCCGAAACAGGATTTTGAAGCAGGTGAAGATATCTTGTTTTATCAGATAAATAACAGGCTTCAACTGTTTTTGTTATAAATTTGTTTGCAAAGTTAAGGTAAAATCAAAAGAGCAACTAACCAGGGATTTTTGTGAACTATTTTAAGGAAAATGAAATTATGTTTTCCTGAATCAATCATAATATTCTCATTCCTTGTGCATATCATCATATTTTTTACCTTTGCAACGGCGTATAAGCTATAATAGCTAATTGATTTGTTCACAACGTACTACAACAATAATTATGAAAAAAGATAAAGTTATTTTTGACCTCATTCAGGAGGAACAAAACCGGCAAATGCACGGTATCGAACTGATTGCTTCCGAAAATTTTGTTAGCGAACAGGTTCTGAAAGCAATGGGATCGGTGCTCACCAACAAATATGCTGAAGGCTATCCCGGCCGCAGGTATTATGGCGGTTGCCAGATTGTAGATCAAACCGAACAAATTGCTATCGATCGCGCCAAAGCTCTTTTTGGTGCCGAATGGGCCAATGTACAGCCACACTCCGGAGCACAGGCCAATATGGCTGTGTTAATGACCATCCTTAAACCGGGTGATGTTTTCATGGGACTCAATCTTTCGCATGGTGGCCACCTTTCGCATGGTTCACCTGTAAATTCATCAGGAATTTTATACAATCCTGTTGCTTACAATGTTGAAGAAGAAACCGGCACAATTGATTATGACAAGATGGAAGCTACTGCCCTTGCTCATAAACCCAAGCTGATTATTGCAGGGGCTTCGGCATACAGCCGCGACTGGGACTACAAACGTATGCGTAAGATAGCTGACAAAATCGGGGCATTACTTTTGGCCGATATTGCTCATCCGGCCGGACTGATTGCCCGCGGATTGCTGAATGATCCTGTTCCTTATTGTCATATTATCACCACCACCACACATAAAACGCTTCGCGGACCCCGGGGCGGACTGATTCTTATCGGCAAAGATTTTGAAAATCCATGGGGAATAAAGACTCCTAAAGGCGAAATTAAAATGATGTCCGCAATGATTGACAGCGCTGTATTCCCTGGCATACAGGGCGGACCGCTGGAACATGTCATTGCAAGCAAAGCTGTTGCTTTCGGCGAAGCACTTTCGGATGAGTTTATGGATTATGCATTGCAGGTTTGCAAAAATGCCCAGGTTATGTCGAAAGCATTCATGGATAAAGGGTATAAAGTAATTTCAGGTGGTACAGATAACCACCTAATGCTTATCGATCTGCGCACCAAATACCCTGATATTACAGGTAAAATGGTTGAAAACTTACTTGTAAAGGCTGACATAACCATAAATAAAAACATGGTGCCTTTCGATAGCCGTACACCTTTTACAACCTCCGGTATCCGCGTTGGAACTCCTGCTATAACCACCCGTGGACTTAAGGAACAACATATGCAGGTTATCGTCGATATGATTGATGAAGTGATTGCTAACCACGACAATGAAGAAGTGATTACTAAAGTTCGCTCCCGTGTAAATGAAATGATGAGTGAATTCCCATTATTTGCATACTAGAAAAAGTGCCGGGTGCCATATTCCGGGTACCATGTACCAAGCATCACGCTCTAATTTGTGAAACATGGGAAACGGAATATTAAACCATCAATACTAATTGAATACATTTTTTAAAAGCGATATGCTAATTTTTTCGCATATCGCTTTTTCTGTTTTAAGATATTTTGTATGTTTACCAAAATTTAATTTCCCACCTATGAAGACTGTATATATTGTTCGTCATGGCAAAGCCATTCCGGCAAGTGCTAACGTTGTTGATGCTGAAAGATTACTTACCGATACAGGAGTTGCACGTACATGCAGGGTAGCCCTTTATATGGCCGAAAGCAAACCTGTTATTGATAAAATTATTGC
>CAJDUB010000117.1_pt1 | contig 11278 bp, 8 predicted proteins | sample 7390251 | NCBI WGS metagenome assembly CAJDUB01 (sample SAMEA7055665, study PRJEB34461) | soil metagenome | biome: terrestrial ecosystem; feature: Peninsula; material: soil | place: Antarctica | collected 2016
GAGTATAATTCGTCGATTGAGATACGCATGGACGGTAAGGGTTTGGAAGATGCAAATTACTTAAAATAAAAAACCCATCCGTACTAGGGGATGGGTTTTTTATAAACAAAAATCAGTTTTTATCTTTTGGCAGGGGCTGAGCCGCCAACGCTGCCCATGGCACAACGGAAGCCGATATAGTTGGTCGACATTCTTTCGTCGAGCTGACGGCGGGCTGCCGGGCTAAGGTAGAAAGCTGCATCGCGCCATGAACCTCCTTTATAAACACGGGATTTATCACTGATCAACGACGACATCCCATATTCGTACATCTTATCGGTTGAACTTACGCCTTCTTCCGTTGGCGCCATCCAGTCCACACCTGCAAGCGACTGGTAGTCTCCGTCGAGGTAGTTGATGTTGTCAGCTTTGCGGTAGTTGATACGTCCTGCAGCTTCTTCATCTTTAACCGGACGGTATTTAATACGTCCAAGGCTGTCCTTCGGAACCAGGTAACCCTGCCCGTCGGTTTGACGGGTCTGGAACGTGTTACCACGATAGGGAGCAAAATCACTTACATCTTCGAAGCTTAACGGACGATAAACATCCATTACCCATTCGGAAACATTGCCGGCCATATTGTAAAGACCGTAATCGTTTGGCCAGAATGAACCGACTTCGGCAGGAATTGCGGCACCATCGTTAAGATTTCCGGCAACGCCCATATAGTCGCCACGACCACGTTTAAAGTTGGCAACATAGTTGCCATAGAATGCTTTCTCATCGGTACGGAGAACAGTTCCGTTCCATGGATAAATGCGGCGTTCAACAACTCTTTCGAAATGTGTGTTTCCAACCAGTCCATAGGCTGCAAATTCCCATTCCGCTTCGGTAGGAAGCCTGTATTTTGATAACAGGATACCATCTTCGATGCGTACTTTGCGTTCGCCGGTGCCATTCGGGTTAAGGTCGCGCATGGGTTTGTTCACCAGCCCGGTATACTGACCGGCCAGATTGTTTTCGTCTTTTTGAGCCGGATCAAGTTCCAGCACACCGTACTGTACCAGCAGCATTTCATTAACGCGGTCGGTACGCCATAAACAGTAATCGTTGGCCTGCAGCCAGCTTACACCTACAACCGGATAATTTTTATATGCCGGGTGACGGAGGTATGTTTCAATAAGAGGTTCGTTGTATCCAAGCCTTTCGCGCCAAACCAGTGTGTCGGGCAATGCTTTCTGGTATACCTGCGGATAACTGGTGCCAAATACACGGCTTAGCCAGTAAAGATATTCTGTATAATCCAGGTTGGAAACTTCAGTTTCGTCCATATAAAAACTTGGGATAGTAACCCTGCGTGGGATATTATTCCATTCATACATAGGGTCGTCGCTTACGCGACCCATAGTGAAAGTTCCTCCTTCGATATAGACAAGACCGGGTCCTGTAACCTGATCTCTGTAATCTGCTACTTCGAAACCGCCATTCTTGGGATCATTATAATTCCAGCCAGTGGAGTGTGATTGCTCTTTTCCAAATTTCGAACAAGAAACGAGGAGTGCAATTGTTGCTGCAAATAAAATTGTTGCTGCTAATTTGCGGTAGTTAGACATCTCTTTAATGGTTTGTTTGGGTATTAACTAAAAACTAGGACATTTTATTGCATTATACTTAAATTCTTTTTTCGGACACGGCAAATACCATACAAATGAAATTTCATGAGCACCCCCTGCCGGCATACCCATTTTTGATAAGGTAAAGTCATAGCTATATCCAACTTTAAAGTTAGTTTGTTGAAAGCCTATCAAGGCAATCATTGCATCCGGATTCTCAAAATTATGTCTGAGCCATACACCGGTAACAAAAGGATAAATGTTTAAATACATACCGGCATTCAACTGGTGAAAATAGCCTTGCTGCATATATACTATATTCGGCGAAACCGATAATTTATCATCGTCTTTGTTTGCTGATCCTTTCAGACTAAATATTCCTCCTGCATGAACGGTAAATCTCGTAGGAAGACGGCTGACATTGCCAGTATAAAAAGCCAGGTCGGGATTGGTAATATGATGAGCGGCAAATCCAAGGTAAAATCTTTCGTCGTAACCTAAAACCAATCCTGTTGAAAAATCAATATCTCCAACGTTTAACTTGGGTGGTTGTAGTTCACTGCCGGAAATTATCTCGCCTGTGCCGGCATTAATCATATCCTCGAAAATAAGTTTTTCCCAATTCAGCCTGTATTGAAAATATCCTGCCTCTAAAGCAGCATTCATCCTTAGTTTCTCAGTAATCCGAAAATGATATGAGTAAACTATATCGCCCGAAAATGAGGCTAAAGGGCCTGTCATATCTGAGGTAGCAATTACTGCCAATCCTCCTGATAGAGCATCTACATACATATCAGCACTTGCATTATAGGTAACGTAGTGGTCGCCTAAAGAAGGATATTGATTGCGATAGTTGAGAGTTAAGCGCGGACAGATAATGTTTCCGGCCAGTGCCGGGTTAAGATATACAGGGTTGGCATAAAATTGCGAAAATGCGGCATCCTGTCCCGAAACACTTGAAACAGTGAACAGGAATCCAAGCAGAAATAATAGTATAGACGCTTTCGTATGCATAGATTTATGAGGACAATATTACAAAATAATTCACTAATCGGGTTGGTTTTTACAAAATAACCCGACAGCTGCAATAATGATATTGTTTTTTCGTTTTTATATACCGGCAAATGAAAGAGAAATTACCGACTTTTTTGATTCGTTAATTCATCGGTTTCAAAACGAAATACGATCTTTTTTGTTTTAGTTCTGGTTAAATTGATTAGAAACTGAAGCTGTTGATTAAAAAGCATATATATATTAATTTTTTATCCCTGGTGTTGCTGTTGCCTTTGGTTTCGCAATCACAGGTTACCTATGTGAGCCGTTCAGTTACATGGAATAAGCCATTAACTCAAATTATTAACGAAAGTACTTTTTCGAATTTTTCTTTCGATGGTGCATTTTATTCTGCCGCAAAGGAATTGCCTTTGTGGGATGAAACATTTTTTACTGATACTATTCCTGAAGCCGTTACCCTGGATAATATTATCTTTATACCGCTTTCAACTGATGAATTGTCGCTGATACAGCTTTCAGACACAGCCATTCCCACAGATGTTTCGTATTCGGTACAAAAAGTTTTGAGCCGGAAGAAAGCAGGGATTCACATCAGGATTTTACCTTTTATCAAAGATAAAACCTCCGGCCAGGTGCTTAAATTATCTTCCTTCCGTATTAAATTTTCCGGAAGTGTTAAGGCGTTTAAAAGCTCAGCCAAAAGTTATGCTGCTAATTCAGTTCTTTCGCAGGGTAACTGGTATAAATTAGCAGTTACAGAAACCGGTATTTATCATTTGGGATATAGCGACCTGGTGGCCATGGGTATTAATCCCTCATCTGTTAATCCATCTAAAATTGGCGTATTCGGTATAGGTGGAACCATGATTCCTGAAGCAAATTCTGCATCCCGTGCCGACGATTTGCCTGAATGTGCCATTGAAGTTACCGGACAGGCGGATGGATCTTTCGACCAGGGAGATCAGATTCTTTTTTATGCCCAGGGCCCTGTTACATGGAAGTATAACAATTCCAAAGCGATTTGGGAACACAAAACACATTTGTATTCTGATACAATTTGTTATTTCCTTACCACCGATAGGGGGGCAGGCAAGCGGGTGCAGACGAAAGAAAGTTCAGCATCGCCTGAAACAGACATTGTTGATTCTTACGACTTTTACACTTTTTATGAAGAAAATAGCCTGAACCTGCTAAAATCTGGTCGGCAATGGTTTGCCCAGATTTTCGATGTAATCCTTTCCCGGTCCTATTCATTTAATGTCCCTGCCCTGACTGCCGGTGGCGAAGTAAAAGTACGCTCAGTTACTGCGGCAAAATCAACACTAACAAGTTCATTTGGATTTTCGATTGGATCTAAATCGTGGACACAGGTGCTTCCTCCGGTTTCAACTTACCAGGACAGCCCTGTTGCAACAGGTTCAACAGCGTATAGCTCAATTCAGTCCGTTACTTTACCGCTGAAAATTAATGTTACTTACAATAAATCTGCTGCTTCATCTGCCGGGTATCTTGATTTAATTGATGTGAATGCAAGATGCGATTTGCGATTTACAGGCGGGCAGTTTGACTTTCGCGATAGCCGATCAACTTTACCGGGTCATATTGCACAATATCGTTTGCGTGATGCCGCAGGAAAAGTAAGGTTATGGGATGTAACCGATTTACAAAATACTTCCGCCATCAAAACTACGTCCGCAGGTAACGACTTGGTTTTCAAACTTTCGTCAGATACCATCAGGCAATTTGTTGCTTTTGATGAAACCGCATTGTTGAAGCCCCGTTTCATTAAAAAAATACCGACTCAAAATCTGCATGCATCAACAGGAGCAGACATGATAATTATTGCACCTCAGCAATTTATGCCGCAGGCGGTAAGGCTGGCTACTTTTCATGCAAATGCTTCCGATCTGAATGTACTGATTCTCGATCCGGTCTGGTACAGCTGATCTCACTGCAATCCGTGATTTCCTGAAAATGCTTTACGACAGATCATCTTCTGTCATTATGCCTGAATACCTGCTTCTTTTTGGTGATGCATCCTATGATTACAAGGGTGTTCTGGCTAACAACACCAACATCATTCCAGCATGGCAATCTCCTGAATCCTATAATCCGATAAGTTCGCTAGTGTCAGATGATTATTATGGTATGCTTGATGATAACGAAGGTAGCTCGTATGCGGATATAATTGATATCGGCATTGGCCGATTGCCTGTTAAAACCGAAAAGGAAGCTGAAGAGGCAGTTGATAAAATCATACATTATTCAGTACCTGAAGCTTCAACATCAGGCGACTGGCAAAACATAATTGCTTTTGTTGCCGATGATGAAGATTATAATGAGCATATCTCGCAGGCGGAGCAAATGTCAATAAATATTGAGAATAATTATCCTGATATTAACCTGGATAAAATTTACCTTGATTCCTATGTTCAGTATGCAACGCCAAGCGGGAATCGCTATCCGGATGTAAATACTGCCATCACGCAACGTGTTACTAAAGGTAGTCTTATTCTCAATTACACAGGGCATGGCGGTGAAACCGGATGGGCTCATGAGCAGGTGCTTACCGTGAACGAAATCAATAATTGGGCAAATTATAATAACCTGCCGGTATTTGTTACTGCAACCTGTGAATTCAGTAGGTTTGATGACCCAATACGTGCATCGGCGGGCGAATATGTATGTACATCAATTTCCCCTCCTTAAAAGTAATAACCAGTTCGATTAACGGACGCGTTCCCGGCAACGGGGCTGATACCATTAAAGCGTATATGGAAGTTACAATTGATGGTTATATTGCAGACAACCAGGGAAACCAGGTTTCTGACTTTAACGGTACCGTTTATCCATCGGTGTTTGATAAACCGGTTACACTCAAAACGCTTGCCAATGATGGCGGAGCTGAATATTCTTTCCAGATACGTAAAAATCTTGTTTATAAAGGGAAAGTAAATGTAAAGGATGGCAGGTTTAGTTTTACTTTTATTGTTCCCAAGGATATTGCCTATCGGTTTGATTTTGGTAAAATCAGTTATTATGCAACAGATGGAACACGCAATGCAAGTGGTGATTATACTAATATTATTGTAGGAGGTTCATCCGAAACTGCAGCGAGAGATTACAACGGACCCGAAATAAAATTATTTATGAATACCGATAAGTTTCACGATGGAGGCATTACTGATCAGAATCCCCGCCTGCTTGCTTACGTGAGTGATGAGAATGGCATAAATACGATCGGAAACGGAATTGGGCATGATATTACAGCTGTACTCGATGAAAATACATCAGACCCTTTTATTCTTAATGATTTCTATGAGTCAGATATTAATACTTTTAAAAGCGGAAAAATTTCATTTCCTTTTTCATTGCTTCCTCCCGGTGAGCATACTTTAAATGTGAAAGTTTGGGATGTTTTTAATAATTCAACTGAAGCCGTGATTCATTTCGTGGTTTACGCATCAGGGATTTTTGTAATTTCGGACACGTATAATTATCCTAACCCTTTCAACGATTATACAGATATCGTATTCGGGCACAACCAGCAAAATGTTGAGTTTGCCACCCGTGTCGAAATATATTCAATTACCGGGCAAGTAATCAGGATTATTGAACAAACATCGGCTCAAAATGGTTCTGTTAGCAATCCGATACGTTGGGATGGTAAAAATGAATATGGAACTAAAGTCCCACTGGGATTGTATGTATATAAACTTATTGTCCATACTTCAAACGGGCTTTTTTCACAAACATCGGGGAAAATGATTCTCCAAAAATAATTGATAGTTAATTCTATTTGTTTTATGCAAATACATCTCAAAATATATAAAATACTCCTCTTTCTGATTCTGTTGCCAGTAATTCTGCCGGCACAAGGAATTCAGAAAAAAGTAGTTCTTAACTGGAAAGGCGTTCAATCCATTGAGGGGATAAACTATGAACCCATAAATGCGCTTTGCGCTGATGGCTTATCCAACAATGCTGCTAAAAATTATACGCCCGAATATTTCGAGAAATTCAAATTACCAGCCAGTGTGCAAAGTTGCGACATAATGGTAACGCATACGGAGTGGGAACCGGTGAGTGATGAACAGATGAAAACTCTCACCTATCCATTGCTTCCTGACCAAACTCTTTCGCCGGTAATTGAAACCGGTACGGAAAGGGGCGTGGATATGACCATGCTTACCATTAATCCCTTGGTGGTAAATCCTGAGGGCGGTATTATGCGCCTCAAATCGTTTACTATCGACCTTGTATATATCCCCGGAAAGGTTAATGAACAAAATTTGAAATCATCAGCTTATTCAACTCATTCAGTACTGGCTCAGGGCAACTGGTATAAAATACAACTTGACAAAACAGGAATTTATAAATTAACTTATGCCGAAATTAAGGCAATGGGTGTGGATATGTCAACCGTTAAACCTAAATCTATCCGGTTATTTGGTAATGGTGGCGGAATGCTACCAGAGGCAAACAATATAGTAAGGTATGATGACCTGGCTGAAAATGCGATACAGGTGGTAACTGCGGTTGCTGATGTATTTGCTCCCGGCGATTATATTCTTTTTTACGGAACGGCTCAAAACAAAATTATTTACAATAAGGTAACGCGGATATTTGAACACTCTCTAAACTTATATTCTAACTACACGTATTATTTTCTCAATTTCGACGGAGGAGATGGCCTTAGGATTGACCGACTGGAACAATCAACGCAAACGCCAACCTATACCTGTACTAATTTCACAGAAGGCGTATTTTATGAAAAGGAGTTGCTTAATTTTATTAATTCAGGAAAAGATTGGGTAGGCGAACGAATGGACGCCGGCAGTCCGCTTTTTGAACTTCCCGAATTTTCATTTCCAAATATTACTGCTGGCAAGCAAGCTTCAATTCGTTATCGTGTAACCGCCAGATCATCAGCTGTATCATCCTTTACCGTGAAAGTGAATTCGATCCCTGTCGGATCACCGATGTGCGGCACTTATGGTTTATATAGTTATGCTACCGAGCGTATCGAAACAAAATCATTTACTCCTGGAAGCGAAAAGACAAAAGTTGCTCTCCTATATAATGGCGGAGGTACTTCAATAGGCTGGCTCGATTGGGTTGAACTGAATATTATCCGCGACCTCAAATTCACAGGTGGCCAAATGCAGTTTGCTGATCCTTCTTCAATAGCAGCAGGGGCAGTAACTGATTTTCAGCTTCAGTCATCAAATTCCAACGTAACCATTTGGGAAGTAACTGATCCGGTTCATGTAAAAAAAGTTGCTGCTGATTTTCAGGGCAATATAAACAGTTTTAGATTGCCAACTGAAATTTTACGACAGTTTGTAGCCTGGGATAATACATCTTTTCTTACAGCAAAATTTACAGAGAAAGTTGAAAACCAGGATCTGCATGGTATTGCAGCAACCGACATGCTGATTGTAACTTACAAAGATTTTGTGGATCAGGCAAACAGGCTTGCTGAGCATCATCGCACATTCGACGGGCTGAGTGTAACGGTAGCAACAAACGAACAGATTTATAACGAATTTTCGTCGGGAGCTCCTGATGTAACTGCTATACGCGATTTTGCCAGGTTACTATACAACAGGGCCGAAAGTGGAAAAAAATTGCGTTACATTCTGCTTTTCGGAGATGGCTCTTTTGACTATAAAGACCGTGTTCCCAATAATACAAACCGTGTACTGACTTTCCAGACCAAAGAATCTCTCAATTCAGTTTATTCGTATGCAAGTGATGATTTTTTCTGTTTGCTTGATGCATCCGAAGGAAACAACGCAGTGGGTCTGATGGATGTCGGAATCGGTCGTTTTCCCGTAAATAATGCTGCTGAGGCAAAGAATGCCGTTGACAAATCTATTTTTTATGCCACTAACAGTAAAAATTCCCTGGGCGACTGGCGGAATAAATTATGCTTTGTTGCTGACAATGGAAATAGCAATACCCATTTCCGGCAGGTAGAAAAGCAGATTGTCCCGTTGATAGAGAAGATAGCCCCGGTTTACAATCTGGATAAATTATATATCGATGCATTTAAACAGGTTTCCACCTCTGCAGGAAGCCGTTGTCCTGATATAAATACTGCTATTGGTACAAACATTGCAAATGGTGTTCTGCTAATGAACTATACCGGCCATGGCGGCGAAACAGGCTGGGCTGACGAAGGAATTCTGACTATCAGGGAAATCAATTCCTGGACCAACTACAACCGCCTGCCAGTATTTATTACTGCAACCTGCGAATTCAGCAGGTACGATAACCCAGGTATGGTATCTGCCGGAGAATTTGTGTTTCTGAATCCGGTAGGAGGGGGGATTGCTCTTTTTACCACTACACGATTGGCTAATGCAGGCACTAACATAGAGCTTACACTGCATTTTTATGATACGCTGTTTTCAAAATATAACGGTGAATATCCACGTTTTGGCGATGTAATAGCCTATGCTAAAAACAGAATGGGTAGTGGCGATGCTTCCCTGATACGAAATTTCGTATTGCTGGGCGATCCTGCTTTACGGATGGCTTATCCTGAAAATAATGTAATAACTACTCAAATAAACGGACGCGATATTGAAACAGCATCCGATACGGTAGCTGCAATGATGCCTGTTGAAATCAGCGGAATTGTTGCCGATGAATCAGGAAATAAAATAAGCGGTTTTAACGGTGAAGTAGATGTTAAGGTTTTTGATAAAGCTCGAACACTCATGACTCTAGGCACTGCTCCGGGAGACTATCCCGCCCCTTATACGGTACAACAAAATTATATTTACCAGGGAAGGGCAACAGTTACCAATGGCGATTTTAAGGTAAATTTCATTGTACCGCGCGATATTGATTACAGTTTCGGGTCGGGTAAAATTTCGTATTATGCTCAAAGCGGGCTCAGTGATGCCCATGGTTTTAGTGACAAACTTATTATTGGAGGTTCGGGAGATGAAAGTGCTGATAATGCCGGTCCAATGATTTCATTATTTATGGAAAGCCTCGATTTTAAGGATGGCGGACATACAGGATCTGCTCCCATATTGCTGGCAAAACTGAGTGATGAAAATGGGATAAATACTGTCAGCAGTGGAATAGGTCACGACATTGTAGCCACTATTGACGGTGATAATTCGACATCCATAGTTTTAAATAGTTTTTACAGTGCTGACCTCGACAGTTACAAATCAGGAGCGGTTGCATATAAATTTTCGCAACTCACAGAAGGTCCGCATACACTCACTCTTAAAGCGTGGGATGTTTTTAATAATTCATCCGTGGAAACAATCAATTTTACAGTTGACAAAAATGAGCAGATTTCCATCACAAGCATGAAAGTATTTCCAAACCCTACAAGAGACGAAGTTAAAGTTGATTTTGAAACCAACCTGTTTGATTCAAAAGTGGAGGCATATCTCGAAATTTTTAACATTAACGGATCGCTGATCTGTAAAACCGAAAGCGAGACATTCCTTTCGCAAGGAAACACTCCAAACCAGTTACTATGGAATGGACGCACCTCTTCAGGAGCAGCAGTTCCGCCTGGTGTTTACCTCATCAGTGTAAGGGCAGCTAACGGCAAGTCCGAAACTGTAAAGGCAAATAAGTTAATGAAAGTGGAATAAAATATTTTGGAAAATAGTGTTGGCACATTTTCAGAAAAACTCATATCAATGCAATAACCTTTTATAATCATCGTTTATAATTCGGATAATAATAGTAAGTAAATTCGCGATTTTATTTTTAAACCCTTATGAAACAAGTAAAATATTTATCTCTTACCCTTTTTCTGCTGCTGGCAGTAATTATTACAGCAAAAGCACAATTAACTCCGGATAATTATATTGGGCAGTTTAATCCAATCACAACCGCTGTACCTTTTCTTATGATTGCTCCTGATGCCCGCGGTGGTGCTATGGGCGATGCCGGGGTTGCTTCCGAGCCTGATGCTTATTCAATGCATTACAATCCGGCAAAATATGCCTTTATTAAAAAAGAAATGGGGATGGGGATGTCATACAGCCCATGGCTTAAAGGGCTCACCAATGATATTAACCTGGCCTACCTGGCTGGATTCAAACGTATTGACAAAATGTCGGCAGTTGCCATGTCGTTAAGGTATTTCAGCCTCGGATCAATTACTTTTACTGATTTAAATAATTATCTTATAGGTGATTATAATCCTAATGAATTTGCTATTGATGCAACCTATTCGCGATTGCTCACTCCAACTCTTTCGATGGCTGTTGCCGGAAGATATATTCATTCAAACCTTACACAGGGGCAGGATGTGGGCGGACAGGCAACCAAACCGGGAAATTCAGTTGCTGCTGATGTCGCTCTGTTTCAACGGTTACCGGTAAACTTCGATAAAATTGAAGGTAATTTTTCATGGGGATTAAATATTTCAAATATTGGCACCAAAATATCGTATACCGACGATAATGAGCGAAAGGATTTTATCCCTACCAATTTAAAAATCGGCCCTTCCCTCACACTGGATCTGGACGATTACAACCAATTGTCATTCATGGCTGATTTTAATAAACTACTGGTTCCTACCAATGCCATTAAAAGTGGTGATACCATTATTAGTGGTATGGATCCAAATGTGGGAACTTTAGTTGGTATGATACATTCATTTTATGATGCACCCGGTGGCTTCA
>CAJDUB010000231.1_pt1 | contig 11268 bp, 9 predicted proteins | sample 7390251 | NCBI WGS metagenome assembly CAJDUB01 (sample SAMEA7055665, study PRJEB34461) | soil metagenome | biome: terrestrial ecosystem; feature: Peninsula; material: soil | place: Antarctica | collected 2016
CATATTTTTTTCAAAGAGGCATTCTCGTTTTTGGGAAAGCCTCTTTTTTATTTGAATGAAAATCCTTTTTAATCCGTCTTGTTAATCGTTATCAAAACCAGGATCGTTAAAACATATTTTTTATCAGTTCAAGGTTTCATCTGTTTGAATTTCGGATTTTTGCAATTCGTAAAGCATTTCAATTTTAAACATATTAAATGAAGCAGCTAACCATTTTTCTTGTTTTAGTTTTATCTGCTATATCTGCCAAAGCTTCATTTACTTTTAACGAAAATTGTAAACAGGCATACGCCGATATGATGTGTCTGAGTTTTGCCCGGGCCGAAACCAGAATGCAATCGGAGAAAAAGCAAAACCCTGACAACCAGGTTCCTTATATAATCGATAATTATATTGATTTCCTCAAAGTAATGATTGGTGAAGAAGAAAAGGACTTTATCAATCTGAAGGAAAACAAGGATTCACGTCTCCAGAAACTGGCTCGTCAGGGAAATGATTCACCCTGGTATCTGTATAGCCAGTCGTTACTATATCTTCAATCGGGGGTTGCAAGGGTTAAGTTCGGGGAATATGTTAATGCCGGTCTGGAAATTAACAGAGCCTATCGCCTGCTAATTGAAAACCAACGCAAATTTCCTGATTTTGTAATGAATAAAGCAGGGCTGGGAATATTACATACGCTTATAGGAACGGTGCCTTCAAAATACCGCTGGGCCGTTCGTTCACTCCAGTTCGAAGGTACAATTCCCGAAGGCAATTCAGAAATTGCCGAAGCTTACCTGCAAGTGTCATCCGATCCGCAACTCAGTTTTTTATTGCCCGAAACCATCTTTCTGTACACTTTTGTAACCTTGAATCTTTCGGCTGATATTCCTGAAGCCTTGAACCTGGTTAAGAAATTCACTACATCACCTCATGCAAAAATAATTGATGAGAGTCCTTTGCTCACTTATGCATTTGCAAATATTTATTCACATGCGGGAATGAACGACAGAGTTATCGAAATGCTGACTGAATATCCTCGTTCCTCTGACAAATATCCTTTTTATTACCTGGACTATATGCTTGGGGTAGCTAAATTAAACAGGCTCGACAGTGATGCCCCTTACCCGCTATTAAATTTTTTGGGTAATTTTAAAGGGAAGAATTACATCCGTTCGGCATATATGCACCTGTCATGGTATTACCTTATTGTAAATGATCCACAACAATACAACACTTATATTGAACGCATTAAAATAAGGGGAAATAACCAGGTTGATAATGATCGTGAAGCGCTGGATTTCGCTAAAAACAATACCAAACCTGATATGCCTTTGTTAAAAGCGCGTCTTTTATTCGACGGAGGATATTATGCTAGTGCAAAACATGAACTTGACGGCTACATTGCCAAAGATCCGAAATCTGCAATCGAATACACATACAGGCTGGGTCGTATTTATCATAGTTGGGGAAAAACTGACGAAGCCATTTCTTACTATTCGCAAACTATTGAAAAAGGAGAAAAACTACCCTATTATTTTGCGGCAAATGCATCTCTCCAATTAGGAATTATTTTTGAAAAACGCGATGATTTTAAACAAGCCAGGAAATTTTATTCGAAAGTACTTGGTATGAGTTTTGACGAATACCAGTTCAGTATAAAGAATAAAGCAGAGGCCGGCCTGAACAGGATCAAAGGGAAATAAAAACAACAGAGAAACTGTTTTACTTTTCACTTCTGAAAATCAACCCCCTTCCTTTAATATTTTGTACTCTCTAATTCTTACCGGGTTTAAACCTGGATATTTTCAGAATCTTTTGTGCATCTGTGTCTTCCATCAATTGTTTGAGGGTAATATTGTCAGCCTCTTTCATATAAGAACGAACTATCCGCCAACCCATATAAGCACCCAACCGGCCCGGTGATTCAGCAGCGAATCCGGAAGTGAATGGAGCATCAGTCATCATTTTGGTTATGCCTTGCGGATCGGACGAAAACAGCAATTGGCGTTCTATCAGAAATGCCCAGATATTACTTTCATTTTTACGGCTCCATTCTAACTGAGCGGAAGTATACCCGATTTTATATTCATCTTTCACATCAGGGAGAGTAACATCAAGAAAATACATCGCTTTCCCTGCCATAATCATCTGATCGAGCAGAGTATTCCTTTTTTCATCAACCCGCACCAGGTTGTCGGATACAGCCAGCATACACTGAGGCAAAATATAATCAGGTGTATACCGTTCCGATTTGTATTTTGGAATTCCTGCCTTAGGGTAGGCAAGTACATCTTTTCCCAGAAAAATATCCAAAGCAATTGACATGGCAGTATCAGAATAGTACACAGGGTTATCAATATCAAGACCCGAAATATACGTAAATACTTGTGGAATTAATTTTTCAGGATATGATTGCCTAAAACGGTTAAAGGCATCAGTCAGGTCTTTTTCCAGAAAGCTTACATCAGGATACTTTTCTATAGTCAGATTGTACAACTCTATAATATTCGGGTCAGTGATAAAATTGTAGATCCGAAGTATGTTCATGGTATCCTGCCATTGGTTTCCCATGAAGTAAGCATATTCGGGATACAAAGAAGCCAGCCCTTTTCTGAGGTGTTTTTTATCAAGGAGGAACAACGCTTTTTCGTATCTTTTTATTACGATTTTCCCTTCCGGTGCCTTCGCTTCCGGTTGTGCCGGCATCACTACTTCCGGCTTTTTATTTTTGCACGATTGAAATGCAAACGCGAGTATAAAAGACAAAAAGATAAAATATGTTCGCAAAATAGCTTTACTCATTCTAAACTTAATTATTTATGCCAATGATTAAAAAAGTTTTATTCCAAGGCTGACATTGAACAGATTATGCTTCATTTTAAGGTCACTACTACCATTATAAATATTTTCAATACCCATTTCGTAGCGCACATCCAACGTCAAAAAGAATATATCCATTCCGGCTCCCATTTGTACCGACCAAATACTGTTTTTAAGATCATCAACCGACTGAACAGGCCAAAACTCACCCATTTTTTGGGGGTCCAGCTGTTTGTCCATAACAAATGTAACTGAAGGGCCAGCCAATAACCTGAAGTTAAAAGCTTCTTTATTTATTACCTTTAACCCGAGGATAACCGGAACTTTTAAGGATTTGATAGTAACTCTCTGGTTTGTTGTACCTGTGCCGACCCTTTTACTAAGAATGGATTCACTGACCAGGTAATTAGCTTCGGGCTGTATATAAAACCTCGACCCGATACGCATAAAAGCTCCGATTTGAAATGAGTTTTTAATGCTTGCCTGCACTGAATCCTTATTCGTCGAAAGCTCATAGGAATTATAACCAACTTTAGGCCCAAGGCTAAAAAAACTTTGAGCTTTAGCAAATGGTCCGGCAACTATTATAAGTATTACAAAAAGTACCTTTTTCATAGCTTAGTTTTTTACATCATTAGAACGAGTGAATCACAAAGTTAGTATTTTTATACGCAATTTGGTCGTTTCCAAAAATCATTTCACTGAATAGTTATTGTGTTTAAATCTTTTTTTCACGACCTTTGCATTTTCTGATACAAACTATTTATACTTTTATTATGAAAACAAAACTAACTTTAGTACTGATATTTGCGGTTATTACTTATTCCGCAAAATCGCAATATACCGCATTTAATTTCGGGCTCACAGCCGCTCCTGTAATTAGCTGGATGAACCCAAATGTTGATTTCATAAAAGGCGATGGAGCAAAAATCGGTTTTTCGTGGGGATTTATAGCAGAGAAAAATTTCGCCGAAAACTATAGCATTACCAGCGGCTTCAATATGCTTTTCAATGGAGGAAAACTAAAAATCTCAAATTCCACTAATGGAGTGGTTACCAGTGTTACAAACAGAGATTACTTCTTAAAGTACATAGAAATACCGGTTACTTTAAAAATGCGTACAAATCCGATCGCTGGGATACGCTACTTTGGGCGGGTAGGACTTGGTTCAGCTTTTAAAATAGGTTCTAAATCAATTGACGAGGTCACAATAATTGGCGCAGGAACAGTTACTAATCCTAAAGTGACTTACAATAAAATAAGTTTCGCCCGCGAATCATTAATTATAGGATTAGGCGGCGAATATGAACTGAATGAAGGCCCAAAAATTGGAGTGGAGCTTACGTATAACAACGGATTTACTAATATCCTGACAGAGAAAGACCAAAAAGCGATGCCTAATTTCCTGCAACTTGCTTTTTCCTTCATTTTTTAAATTAAAATATTTGACCAATTTAAGCCCGGGTATTCATCCGGGCTTTATTTTTGCAAAAAAGTAATGCCATGCGTATAGCACTTGCCCAGCTTAACTATATAATCGGTGATTTTGACGGGAATACCACCAAAATTATCGAAACCATTGAAAAATGCAAACACCAGAATGTTGACCTGTTTGTATTTGCTGAACTTTCGGTATGTGGTTATCCGCCCCGCGACTTTTTGGAATTTGATGATTTTATTGATAAAAGCTATACAGCCATAGATAAAATTGCAGCTCATTGCAAGGGAATTGCGGCTATAGTCGGAGCACCATCACACAATCCGGGCCTTAAAGGCAAAAATCTTTTCAATTCGGCCTGGCTTCTGGCCGATGGCAAAGTGCAGGCAATGGCCCATAAAGCGTTGCTGCCTACGTACGATGTTTTCGACGAATACCGCTATTTTGAGCCGAATCTTACATTCGAATGTATTGATTATAAGGGAGTAAAAATTGCACTCATACAGATGATCCACTTTACGTTACAAACCCTATGGATACGCTGGCTATACAAAATCCGGATATCATTATCAATATTGCCGCTTCACCGTTTGCTTATAATCATCAGAAAATAAGACTGAATATCCTGAAATCAAATACAATCCAATATAAAATCCCGTTGGTGTATGTAAATCAGGTTGGTGCCCAGACAGAGTTATTATTCGATGGGAACTCTTGCGCACTCGACAGCAATGGTAACACAATTGCACTTTGCAAATCCTTTGATGAAGATACTTGCCTGGTGGATTTTAATACTGAACATAAACTTATCACTTCAGATTCTCCTGTTGTAAAAGAAAATCCTTCAAAAACCGCTCAGATTCACGATGCCTTGGTAATGGGTATCAGGGATTATTTTGCAAAAATGGGATTTTCGAAAGCAATTCTTGGACTGTCAGGAGGTATTGATTCAGCAGTAACACTCGCTTTGGCTTCCGAAGCCCTTGGAAATAAAAACGTATATGCGGTGCTTCTGCCTTCTGAATATTCATCAGGACATTCAATTGATGATGCTGTTGCATTAGCTAAAAACCTGGATTGTAAATATGATATTATCAGCATTAAAGATGGTTTCAATGCTATACTTGGATCACTTCAACCTTATTACCATGAATTGCCGTTTAACGTTGCCGAGGAAAATATCCAGGCACGTGTAAGAGCAGTTATACTGATGGGATTGGCAAATAAATTCGGATATATTTTATTGAATACATCCAATAAAAGTGAAGCAGCTGTAGGTTATGGAACCTTGTATGGCGATATGTGCGGCGGCATTTCAGTTCTTGGCGATGTGTATAAAACCGAAGTTTTCGAACTGGCAAATTATATCAACCGAGAAAGTGAAATTATACCGCTAAACAGCATTGTAAAACCGCCCTCAGCGGAGCTTCGTCCCGGGCAAAAGGACAGCGACTCACTTCCCGAATACGATATTCTCGACAAGATATTATACAATTATATCGAACTGCGTCAAAGTCCAGCCGACCTTATTGCTTTAGGTTTTGACGAAACTACCGTGAAGCGAGTATTACGCATGGTAAATATGAATGAGTGGAAACGCAATCAAACTCCCCCTATTCTGCGTGTTTCACTTAAGGCTTTTGGTCAGGGACGAAGGATGCCGATAGTTGGGCGATATTTAGCTTAGTGATAAATTATACCCCACCTAAATTAGCATCGTTATAAATTTTATATATATGTATTTCTCTTTTTCATAATTTGAGATGGTTTTGTTTTAGAATAGCCTGAAATAGCCGGTATTATGGTGAGCAGATCAACCTTCACGAAGACTTAAAAAAAAACCGGTTTTTCAGCCGGCCTTTCTTTTTTGGAGAAAAATTGCTTATTGAGTTTTAGTCATTTTAAACAGTTTAACACCTGTTGAAGTTTTGATGCTGTACAAATATAAACCAGCAGGAAACTCCTTTGAATCCCATTGAATTCTGTGTTTTCCAGTGTCGAAATTGCTGACAACCAGAGTTTTCACCAAAGCCCCATTCACTGCATAGATAGAAATTTGAACAAAATCAGGTTTTTTTAAAGTAAATTCTATTGTTGTTTCATTTCTGAAAGGGTTAGGGTAATTTTGTGAAAATATACTATTTGCTTTATTTCTACTAATTGAAACTAAGTTTTGATTAGTCAAACCAGGTGTATATTTTGGCATTATAACCCAATTGTCGGAACCATCCGGAAAACGACCGTATGAGGTATCTGCAATTTGCGGTCCGTAAGTCAGACTATCCAAAATTACCTTTTCTGGATTCCACAATCCAATGCTTTCGCCACCTCCGCTTAATTTAAAATTAAGGTTCAATACGCTTGATGCCTGCATTTTATTTGCATAAAATACTATAAAACCACCGGCATTAACTGTAACTGAATCAGGGTAAGTGTTTGGTATTTGATACATAGCAGTAGGGTCGTTTAATACATCTGCCATATAATATCCTCCCAACATTACTGGTTCAGTGCCTGCATTGTAAATTTCAATCCAGTCAGGATGATCTCCTTGTGGCCCCGGAATGGCTGCGTCATTGCTGGCCATAAATTCATTTATGTAAAGCTTTTTACCGGCAGGGCCAGCGTTAGGATTGGTATTGCTTGCGCCGGGCGTAAAATCAGCCATCATATACCAATTGGCGGAACCATCAAGGAAACGACCGTAAGAGGTGTCAGCAATTTGCGCTCCATAAGTCAGGCTGTCCACAATCATCATATCGAAGTTCCACAAGCCAATGCTTTCGCCACTTCCGCTTAATTTAAAATTAAGGCTCAACACGCTCGATGCCTGCATTTTATTTGCATAAAACACAATAAACCCACCAGGAGATACTGTTACTGAATCAGGATATGTGTCAGGTATTTGATACATAGCAGTAGGATCGTTCAATACATCCGACATATAATACCCTCCCAACATTACCGGTTCAGTGCCAGCGTTGTAAATTTCAATCCAGTCAGGGTGATCTCCTTGCGGGCCCAGAATGGCAGCGTCATTGCTGGCCATAAATTCATTGATAAAAAGAATTACTTTAGCAGTTGCCGGGTTTTTGTTTGCAGCCCCTGGTGTAAAATTCCACATAGAAGCCCAATCATTGCTTCCATCAGGATATCTTCCATAAGATACATCGCTGGTTTGTGCAGTGTAAGTAAGTTCGTCAACAACTTCCTGTAAAGGGTTCCAGAGGCCAATGCTTTCACCACTTCCACTTAATTTAAAATTCAGGTTCCTTACACTGGAGGCTTCTCCTTTATTTGCATAAAACACAATAAAGCCACCTGCTTCAACAGTTACTGAATCGGGGTAAGTACTGGATATCTGATACATAGCGGCCGCGTTGTCCAATACATCCGACATATAATATCCTCCCAACATAACCGGTTCAGTGCCTGCGTTGTAAATTTCAATCCAGTCAGGATGATCTCCTTGTGGGCCCGGAATAGCTCCGTCGTTGCTCGCCATAAATTCATTGATGTAAAGCTGGGCTTGCATCGTGTTTGTTACCAGGAACATTGACATAACAATCAATAATCCATATATTAAAAAGTAGTTTTTCTTCATTTGATTTGAATTTAATGTTTAATGACTGACGTTTTGACTTCTTTTATTTTGAAAATATCCATTCTGTACCTTGCAAATTTAATGATTCGTAATTGCTATTCCTATTATCTAACTCTATTCTGACTCTACAATTTGTTAAAATAAATTGATGCAACCGGATAATTTAAGCCTGACTCACTATTTCTATTGGTTTATTGCAGATTATCTGTTATTTTTTATTTAGGATGGTAAAACCTGAATTCTTGTATTGATCAATTCTTTCAAGCCATTTCTGTAGTTTATAATAGTTCTCAGATACCATTTTTATCAGAAACAAACTCTGCTCACGATGATAATTTTCAATAATGAAATTTATCAGTTGATGAACTCCTTCAGGATTCTTCATTCTCTTTTTTAGCTCAAAGAGTGATTCATTTGGTACAAACTGCATCCTTCTTCTGCGAACAGAGTTTTTAAATCTTGTTAAATAACTTTGTTTCGGAATCAATTGCTTTCTTAATGCAGTTTTTGCTCTTGTGCTTTCGTTCACGAAATAGATCATATCAAGCATGGCGAGCTTTTCAGTCTCTTCGTCTTCGCTCAACAGGTCGGGCATTAGTTTCTTCATTATCTGATATTTTATACGGATAATGTTCTTGTATTTTGCACTTCCTTCGATAATTGCCGCAACGAAATCAGACCAAAATTTAGTTTGTACAATACTTGGCAAAAAAAGTGCATTTGCGATGCCAGGTATATGCCATTCGCTATGTTGAGGAAAAAGAATTTTAAAGTCTCAAACATAAATCCTTCGTGAGATCCGGTCCAGACAATATCGAAACGGGCTTTTACAAAACCAAGGATGGGTACTGAAAAGCCTGTCCAGAAAAGAGAATGTGCAAAATTAGTCCAGTTTATGTCGTTCGAATGCCACTCTTTGGGTCTGAAACCATTTCCGGAAATTACATCAACGAACATATTGCGTGAACCTGTAATGGCAAACCATAATAATGCATATTGATAACCGACAGTAAAATAAGCCGGGATAAAACCGATCAAAATAAATATAGAGTTTTTAATAGCGGGATTGAGGTATTCCCAGGCCCGAACCGGACTAATTGGCTTTTCAATATTTTCGTCGCCTAACATGTTTTGCTTCCCGGCATCCACTTTCCCCAGACAGATAATTTTAGGCTTTTCTTTCTTCTTTAGCGGAGTTTTAGGAATTCGGGCAAGCTTATAAATTAATTCTGAAATTTCATCCGGCAACTTGTAATGGTTTTTTTCGAAATATTTCCTCTGATGTTTCGGTAAACGACTTTCCAGTACAAATCCCATACCTGGCGCAAGAGTCGACCGACCGGCAGCATCACTTCCAATAGCAGGAATGAGCATGTTTTGTTTTGCGTAAGCCTGTGCATTTTCAAGTTTATCCGGGTTATATGTTAAGTTGTTTGATGCTAAAAATTGAGTTAATTCTGCCTGATTACCTTGGCTCAGCAGTTTTATAAAATTTGTAAATACTACGAAATCTGATTCTTTGGTGTCGATTGCTTCATACATATTGTATATCTCAGTATATGAAAGCATTTCGTGGTTTTCGAGAATTTGGTCAATTGCCGCCTGTAACCCATGTTCGAGAGGTTGTATGAATTTTATAGTTCCCCCTGCTTTTTTGGCCAGTTTGTAAATATCGTCAAGGTTACTCATTGCCGATTCGGCAACTAACGATTCGTTTCCCGCAAAATACTCAACTCTTATTTTTTCAGGTTCGAGGTTTCGGTATTGGGTACGTACTTCTACAAATAGTCTTTGTATTCTTTCGATTTCCCGTATGCTAAACTTTTCAGGCGAAGTTTCAGATTGGATTTTTAGAGCCGTAACCTGCAAAGCTCTTTTTTCGAGCACCGTTTTAAGCTTTGGATAAAGAACTTCTCCCAATTGCCGGCGGGAATAGATTTTATTTCCATAACTATTGTCTTCTGTGTTTATAGTAAGTGGCTGAAGATAATATATCGATTCGGGTGAATATCCTTCATTTATAAGTGGCAGATGCTCATTATTAAAGTTTTCAACCAGTTGCTCGATATTTTTTTTTCGTTTTTTTTCGTTTTCTTCCAGCTCGTGCATGAATTCTTTAAAGTCATCCGTTTTTTGTTTCAGGAATTTCTTGAAACGTCCTTTCTTGCTGGAAAAATTGGGTAGAATATACAAGTAGTGAAAGCGCATTCCGTTGGTTAAAGCGCTGAATTCCAAAGCTATATTCACTTTAATTCCCAAAATCCGGCCCGCTTCAAGTACTTCTTTTACGGCTTCTTCCCGATCGAGATTGTTATAGGCAATAGTAAGTTCTGAAATACCTTTAATAAATGCGTCAATGATAAGCTGAATAGGCGATTTGCGTCCATATGAGGTGTTATCGTGAACATGAAAATCCCATCCCATTTTCAAATCCCTAAGTTCTTCACCTGTTTCGGGAACCTCAATAATGTCAAGTTTTTTCAAAAAGTTCCTGATGGCTCTCGGATGCCCGTAGGAGGAAACTGTGAAATCACGCATCAACTCAAGTTGTATGCGCTTATTATCACGGTTTTTCACTACTTCCTTCATTAATGCCAGCTGAACCCGGGCAGCATTAAGCGGCATTTTCAGCGAGCGTGAATATGTAATGTGTTCCGCCAAAAGACTTAATGCGTGAACCCTTTCGTTGTAGTTTGCTGATTCCAGTGATTTAGTAATCCGCAAATAGGTTTCGACAATAGTGGTCCTGCGTTTTTTAAATTCCTTGATAAATCCCCTGGGATGCGAATTGGGGAATTCGCTTATTATTTCGGGTATATCAATGCTTTGATTTATCCGGCTGCGTAGCTTCCTGAGATTTGTAGCAAAACTCAGGAAATTCACAATATCGTTGTATGTTTTTATCAGCATTTTATATCGCTGTTTTTGAAAAACGCCTGATAAACCGGGTAATCAGTTGCGTTTCAGTTAGCCACTTTCAAAAGGTTTAGTATGAGGTAAATAAAAAACGCATAGTTGAATAATGGATCAGGATTAATTAAAAAATGCCAAATACACCGTTTGGCGTTATGCCCAGTACTTTAAACCAGGTTTCGCCGGCTAATATTATAACCAGCCATGCTGCCACCATCATGGTAAAGCCATACTTAAAGGTATCAGTAATGCTGTACTGATCAGTTTCATATAATAATGCTGCAGGTTTGCTGTTAAAAGGCAGCACGTACACATGTTCTATCATGAATGCAACAGGAAGTGCAAGGCTTATCACACTCAGGTTAAACCGTCCGGCTACTCCGATGGCTATAGGTACAAATATCATTGCCCTCATGGTTTTTGATTGAAATATCAGTGCGCTGAACAGCATCACCCCGGTGAGTAACAGGAAAAGTACCCAAAAAGGAGACTCATTTCCAATTCCAA
>CAJDUB010000033.1_pt1 | contig 11244 bp, 5 predicted proteins | sample 7390251 | NCBI WGS metagenome assembly CAJDUB01 (sample SAMEA7055665, study PRJEB34461) | soil metagenome | biome: terrestrial ecosystem; feature: Peninsula; material: soil | place: Antarctica | collected 2016
CAAAAGAAGAGTACTTGCAACAGATTACTCAGATTACACAGAAAAGCTAATACCTATTTTCTATTTTATGCTTTCAAAACTGCTGAAAGCAGTTCTAAATCTGTGCAAATCTGTGAAATCTGGTGCAAAACAGGGAGTTTAAAGGCTGAATAGTTACGAAATGCTTAATGAAAAAGTATGTAAAGGAGATTTCAGTTTTCCGAATCAGTTGATTATTGCGAAAATCATAAAATGAAACCGACCATTTTGATTCATAGTGCGTCTTAATGAATTGTTTTAGAATTTCAGATGACACATTGTTAAAAATCCATAACAACTACATCTGAAAGATTATTCCTGATATATTTGAGATATTTTTCTTCGTATGTACAAATTTTTATATGTATTAATGTTCAGCATTGGCTTCGGTACACCAATCTATGCTCAGGTTTTTAAAGGAGTGGTCAGCGATAGTACAGGGCAACCTATTCCTTTTTCAACGGTATTCGTAAAGGATCTTTCGTATGGCACATCAGCCAACCTGGATGGCGAATTTGAACTAAAACTCGCCAGGGGAACTTATACTCTTGTGTTTCAATGCATGGGGTATAAAACAGAAACTAAAAGTGTTGTGATAAACGCCCCGGTTACCACGCAAAACATTGTTTTACAGAATATTGCTTATTCATTATCGGAGGTAACTATTACTTCGGATGCCGAGGATCCGGCCTACAGAATTATGCGAAATGTTATCAGCAGGGCACCGCTATATGCCAGCCTCATTACTTCGTACAAAGCGGATGTTTATATAAGAGGAAGTATGGAAATTGAGGAAATTGCCAGCCTGGTGAAGTTCCTTGCCCGTAATGAGTTGAAAGAACAAAATATCAAAGAAGGCGACAAATACCTCGAAGAATCGGTGAATGAAATAGAGTTTCAATCGCCTGATATTGTCAGGCAAAAGGTTAAATCCATTCACAGTTCGTTTCCGGGTAATAACCCGAACAATTCGTCGGGAGCAATAGGCTATATTGCCCAGAACTTATATCAGCCTGGTTCTTTCGGCAATGCGAAATCGCCTATCACTGCAGGAGCCTTTAATTATTACCGCTATCATTACGAAGGAGAGTTCAAAACCGGCGATTATACGGTTCATAAAATCAAGGTGATCCCAAAAGGCGATGGACCACAATATGTAGGCGGGTACTTATTCATCATCGAAGGTCTGTGGTGTATTTATAGCCTTGACCTGACTGTAAACTCACAGCTTGGTACATCTATCCAGATTGTACAATCCTTTGCAGAAGTAAAACCGGGTGTCTGGCTTTCGATGAACAATCATTATAAGATAAAGATCGATATGGCTATAGGGAAATCAACGATTAATTATCATACTTCGGTAAAATACAACTCTATCAATATAAATCAGGCAATTTATCGCTCTACTGTAAATTTATCGGCAACTCAGATTCAAAATAAACCCAGCTTTTCGGCGAAAGCAAAAAAGAATTTACAAAAATCGGATAAAAAAATTGATAAACTCGCGCAAAACACTAAGATGACTAATAAAGATGCCGACCGGATTGCCGGACTACTGAATAAGAAAAAGGAAATTGCAACCAAAGATTCCCTGAAAAACGACCACACATTTGTAGAAACATATAAGACCACCATCGACAGTGCAGCGTTCAGGAGCGATTCGGTTTATTGGAATTCAATCAGGCCCATTCCCTTGACCCTGAAGGAAGAAAAAAGTATAATTAAGTTAGATTCAACGCTTTTGCTCAGGCGGAATTCGTCCGACACAACCCATATAAACAAAGCAGGGAACAAAAAACTGGTAAAAGTATTTTTTATCGGAGGCCGCTACGAACCTGATTCAACTGCCTTTCTAAAGAGTAGCGGATTAATTTATCCTAAAGGTATTCAGTTCAATTTAGTTGATGGATTGTACGTTAAAACAAACTATTATTTTCAAAAAAAGCTGAAAAACAACAAACAGTATTATTTGCGATTCACTCCGGGATATGCTTTCGCGCGCAAAGCGTTTATCTGGGATTCGCAGATAGATTTTGCAAATTCGAAAAAGTACAGGCAAAGTTTCGGGTTAAATTATGGCTCCGATTCTAAAGACTATAATACGCATGGTGCATTGGCACTTGAAAACACAGTTTACACGCTGTTTTTACGGGAGAATCTTTCGCGCCTGTATCTGAATCATTACTTAAGCGCCTATTTCAACCAGCAGCTTTCACACGAATTTAATATTCAAACGGTGCTAACTGCAGAACAAAACAAAACAAGTGCAAACAATAGTGACTTCTCATTTTTCTACAAGGAAACCAAAGAGTTTAAGTTTAACACAGATGGAATACCGTTGGAAAGCATGGTTGATCATCGTAATCTACTATTTGTGGTAAGTGTTTCGTATAAACCTGCGCCTTATTATTATATTAAAGATGGTATTAAAGTTGCCCGGCCAGGTTTGAATAATGCGCCAACAATTAATCTCACATATATAAAAGGATTACCTGTTGCCGGTTTTAATACCGATTTTGATCTTTTAAAATTAAAAGTTGATCAGAAAATCAGCATGCGTCAAAAATCTTGGTTTTCGTATGTTGGTGAAGGTGGATATTTTCTGAATACTAAGAAAATCTACTTCAACCAGTTTAAACATTTTGAAACCCAGCCTCAGATAGTTGGTATTAAAAACTTGTATCCCTCGTTTCAATCCATTGATTATTACAGCAATAGTACCGATTCGTGGTTTATAATCGCTCATGCTAAATACCATTCGCAGATGTTGTTGCTGAAAAGGCTTCCATTAATCCGAAACCGTTTATGGAGCGAAAGTGTAATGACCAGTTTTATGTATACTCCCGAAAAGAAAAGCATTCTGGAAATAGGTTATAGTATTGGAAATGAGTTGTATAATATAGGTGGCTTTGCGGGATTTGATGCAAATGGTTTTACAATGGCAGGGCTTCGGATTTCATTATCCATCTTCAGCGCAAAAGAGATTTCGATATCATTGTAATTTGCATCCGAGAGAATCAGTTATTCAAAAATTCTTAGTTAACAAGTATTAACTTTTCTTAACCTTCATTTACAGCTACTTTTGCAAAACTACACTTGGTTCCATGCAACGAAGATTGCTCCTTTTTATACTTTTATTTCCGGTATTTCTGAGTGTAAGAGCTCAGGTTGCTGAAACACATCCGATAATTTCCATTGAAGGGTTTATTACAAATCCGCAGGGTAAATATATTGAAAATGTGCATGTTGTAAATGTATCAGAGGGAAAAGGAACAACCAGTAACTGGCAGGGACAATTTAGAATAAACGCATATCCCGGCGATACCATCAGGGCTACCTGTGTCGGCTATATTTCTTTCAAATATCATATTCTGGTTAACGGATCATCGCCGATAATTCCTATGCATATTATAATGCGCGTTGATACACTTGAGATTTCCGGGGCCGAAATCTATCCCTGGCCATCTGATGCTGCAGCGCTGAAAAAAGCCGTTTTGGCAATGGAAGATCAAACACCCAAAACATTTGATCTTAAACTGAATGATCCGAAATTTTACGGAGTCCCGCTTCCCGGAGCCGGTGGTCAGCCACAACCCAGCACTCCAGGTTTGGCTAATCCCGGGTTAACGGTTACCATACCAGGTCCGATTACGGCTTTATACGATGCATTCAGCAAAGAAGGTAAGAGTAAACGGAAATATGAGGCACTAGTAAGCCAGGATCAGAAAAAAGTGGTTGCAGCCCGAAGATACAATGCGAAGGTTGTTCAGCAGATAACGTCGTTTAAAACAGATAAAGAAATCCAGGATTTTATGCTGTATTGCAAGCTTTCGGTTGATTTTATTGTAAGTTCAACGGAATATGATCTTTACAAAGCCATACATGAATGTCTGCTTGCTTACAACGAGTCGAAAAAGGCGAAGATATAATTTTTCGGAGCTGGTATTTGCCATAACATTTGTTTTTTTTATAATGTCGCCTCTACGAGGCTACCATAATATCGCCTCTACGAGGCTTTATTCATTCATAATTAACAAAGATGGAAATTTTCCTGGAATAAGCTTGTTCTCATTAGTCTATTTTGCCACAGATTTCAAAGATTTGCAAAGATTAAAAACTGACTGGGATTCCTCTTTCATTGCAACGATGGGGTGATTCGTTACTTGGAATTTAATTTTGGTCCCGATAGCTATCGGGATTGGCTATTTAAAGAAGATTGCCCGGTTTTGTGTACACCAGTTGATTACATGCCTTTCAGTATTTTCCCAGCCGTAATCGTATCATTTGCAAGCTGAAGCTGAAGATCTCCTAAACTATCAAATCTCTTTTCATCACGGATACGGTCAATAAATGACAGTGTAATTTCCTTGCCATAAATATCCTGGTTGAAATCGAAAATATTAGCTTCGATGGTCAGGCGATCGGCATCAATAGTTGGTCTGAAACCAATATTGGTCATTGCTGTGTAAATAGTTTTATCAATTTTTACCAGCGTGGCATACACCCCCTGGCCCGGAATAAGTTTATGATTGTAAGTAACATTCAGGTTGGCAGTAGGATATCCGATGTTCCGCCCGATTTTATTTCCGGCAACAACAATCCCGCTTATTTCGTAAGCGTAGCCAAGCATGGTTGCTGCAAGTTTCACATCTCCGTTGAGCAAAGCCCGCCTTACAATGGAGGAACTTACGGTGTGTTCGGAAACCAAAACCATCGGCAATTCGTCAACGGTAAAACCATATTCCCCTCCCATTTTGCTCAGCAAATCATAATCGCCCTTCCTGTTCTGGCCAAAAAAGTGATCGTAACCTGTAATTACGTGGCTCACATTAATCTGGTCAACAAGAACATTTTTGATGAAATCGTGAGGTGTGATCTTTGAAAATTCCAGATCGAAAGGAATTACAAGCACCACATCCACACCTGCTGCTTCAAAACGATGTATTTTTTCATCAGGCGTATTCAGGAGCCATACTTCGGCCTGATGTGGCAGTACCAGCCTGGGATGAGGTTCAAAAGTAATTACAACAGATTCGCATTTTCTTTCCCTGGCAAGTGCCGACAGGCGGCTGATAATTTCCAGGTGCCCGCGGTGAACACCATCAAATACTCCTACCGTTGCTACTGGTCTGCAATGAGATTTAAAATCAGATATCTGTCGGTAGATTCGCATTATTAACTGCAGGTTACAAGTAGAGCAATTGAAAGTTTGGTGATGATTGATATTAATTGTGGCATTCTTAATTCTAAATTCCAAGATCTAAATTCCAAGGCTCAAAATCCCATTTTTATATTTTTCAATCTCCCTTTCAGAATGTTTTTTTCACCTGGAATTTGAAGCTTTAATTTTGGGACTTATAATTTTTAAAAAGCCCTTATTTATTTCTTTTAGAATAAATAAGGGCTATGTTAAGCGTTAACCAGCTCATTGTTAAGTAAGTAAGCTGCAATTTGCACTGCATTGGTCGCAGCACCTTTGCGGAGATTATCTGCAACAACCCAAATATTGATAGTGTTTGGCTGTGATTCATCGCGGCGCACGCGACCTACAAAAACCTCATCGCGGCCTTCTGCATATTTTGGCATAGGGTAAATGGATTTTTCAGTATCGTCCTGTACCACAACTCCTTTGGTTGAGGATAATATCTTATTTATCCATTCCATCTCAAATTCATTACTAAATTCAATATTTACCGCTTCCGAATGGCCTCCGGTAACAGGAACCCGCACAACAGTTGCAGTAATGCGAATTGAGTTGTCGCCTAATATTTTACGTGTTTCGTTAACCAGTTTTGTTTCTTCAGTAGTGTATCCGTTTGCTTCGAAAGTACCGCCATGAGGAAATAAATTCATATCGATCGGATGAGGATATACCATATTGGTGCGTGTTCCTGCCCGTTCGTTCATCAGTTGTTCCATGGCTTTTTGGCCGGTTCCTGAAACGGATTGATAGGTTGAAACCACAATCCGCTTGATTTTCAAGTGCTTATGTAGTTGTGAGATGGCAAGCACCATCTGAATAGTACTGCAGTTCGGGTTTGCTATAATCCTGGTATTCGGGTTCAGCAGCGATGCGTTTATTTCGGGAACAACCAGTGGAATATTGTCATCCATACGCCACGCTGAACTGTTGTCGATAACAAATGTGCCGGCTGCCGCAAATAACGGAGCATATTTTGTTGAAACAGATGCACCAGCCGAAAAGAGGGCAATCTCAGGTTTCATGGCAATAGCATCGGTAATACTCACTATCTTTCGGGGCATATTATTAAAAAACAAATCCTTACCTACCGATTTTTCGGATGCTACAGGTATGATCTCTGTAATTTTATCGAAAGGGATATATCGCGCTTCTTCCAGAACTTTGAGCATAACGCTGCCTACAAGGCCTGTGGCACCAATAATTGCAATTTTCATCTATCTGTTGATTAATTGTGTTATTTTATTTGAAATTGGTCTGAATTGTATTAGCAGTATAAATTGCAGTCTTGCTACATACTCCCGATTTTATATTTTTACCAAATATTTTATTTCAGAAGTGCAAAAATACTACATTTACACTAATCGAATGTTAATCAATAGTAATATGCGAAAGATTCTGTTTTTATTTATATGTGTTATTCTGTTCCAGGATTTCACTAAAGCGCAGTTCACCGATAATTTTACAGATGGTGATTTTACTTCAAATCGCACATGGACTGGTGATGATGCTTTATACAAAGTAAATTCCTCGTTTCAGCTTCAGCTTAATGCCACAGGCACTGATACTGCCGTATTGTCAGCAACAAACAGCATGTTGCCGGATATGGAATGGAGTTTCTGGATAAAACTTGCATTTGCCCCGTCGGCTAATAACCTGGCCCGGGTTTATTTGTGCTCAAGTAATGCAGATCTCAAGGGATCGCTTAACGGATATTATCTCAAATTTGGCGAAAACCTTGCTAATGATGCCATTGAACTTGTTAAACAAACCGGGACTACGAATACGGTTGTTTGCCGTGGCACTGATGGATTTATTGCCGCTGCTTTCGCCATCCATGTTAAAGTAGTGAGGTCTGCCAGCGGAACCTGGAAAGTGTATGCCGATCCGCTCGGTGGAACCAACTATCAGTTACAGGCAACAGGGACTGATAATACATTTACAAGCGGCTCGTATTTAGGCGTTTACAGTAAATATACCAGCAGTAATGCCACAGGTTTTTACTACGATGATTTTTATGCGGGAGTACCGGTAGTGGATAATACACCCCCGGAAGTGGCTTCGGTTTCGCTTACTTCACTCAAACAATTGTCGGTTACTTTCAGCGAACCGGTTGAGTCGGCTACTGCAAGCAATATAAACAATTACAGCGTTACACCCGGCAATATACTTCCATCATCAGTAACCCAGGATATTTCTAATCCTGCCATCGTGCAGCTAACTTTTTCACAGAATTTTACCCCTGATGTTTCTTATACGCTCAACACATCCAATGTGAAAGACATTTCCGGAAATACTATGTTAACAGGTCAGTCAGCCTTTAGCTGGCACCAGGCAAAATCGTATGATATTCTTGTAAATGAGATTATGGCCGACCCTACACCGGTTATAAATCTGCCTGATGCAGAATATATTGAGTTATACAACCGCAATGCTTTGCCGGTTGATTTAAAGAATTGGGCTCTTGTAATCGGAACCAGTTCTAAAGTTTTTCCTCAATATATTTTGCCTGCGGGCGGATATGTAATACTTTGCAGCACCACGAACAAACCGTTGCTTCAGCCGTTCGGAAATGTGATTGATTTCAGTAGTTTTTCCATTACTAATACAGGCGCAACCATCACGCTGAAAGATAATTATGGTAATGTTATCCATACCGTTTCTTTTACTGATAAGTGGTATCCGGCAGCTAAAAAAGATGGCGGCTGGTCGCTCGAGCAGATTGATCTATTGAACCCCTGCGGCGAAGCTTCCAACTGGACAGCTTGTAACAATGATCTGGGTGGAACACCCGGGATTGTGAATTCAGTAAAAACTTCAAATCCTGACAATGTGCCTCCGGCTATCAGCCAGGTTGTTGTGAATGACCGGACACATTTAACAGTAAATTTTTCTGAAAGTTGCGACAGTGCTACTATCTTAAACAAGGCAAACTATTTAATTGACAACGGAATTGGAAATCCGGTCACGGTACGGGCCTACAGCCCTGATTATAAAGCGGTTTTCCTTACGCTGCCTTCACCATTAGTAACTGGGTTATTGAACACCATCACTATCACGACAAACATTACCGATTGTGCGGGGAATGCATTTTTAGCAGGCAGCTCAGCACAGTTTTTAATTCCTTTCCCCGACACTATTTCACCTGATGTGGTTTCAGTTTCGGTTGTACCACCCAATAAATTATCAGTTGTATTCAGCGAAGCGGTTGAAACTTTAAGTGCAACCAAATTAACCAATTATTCAGTTATGCCTGGTTCGCTGGTTCCTATATCGGCTAAAATTAATGCTGCCAACTCTGCTGTTGTCGATCTTGTTTTTTCACAGCGCTTTACGCCTGATATTTCTTATACTTTGAATATCATTAATGTTAAAGATATTTCCGGTAACATAATGACTCCGGCCGAGAAATCATTTAGCTGGCACCAGGCAACAACGTATGATGTGCTTGTCAACGAAATTATGGCTGATCCATCGCCTCCGGTAAAACTACCTGATCTTGAATATGTTGAGCTATACAACCGCAGCGCTTTTCCGGTTGAATTGCAAAACTGGACTCTTATGCTGGGAAGCAGCTTAAAAACACTTCCAAAATACAGTTTACCTGCCGGAGGGTATGTAATACTTTGTGATGACAGCGCAAAAATGTCACTTCAACCGTATGGAGCTGTGATTGATTTCAGCAGTTTTGCAATTACTAACGTTAGCGGCACAATTACGCTGAAAGATTTTGACGGTAATATAATTCATTCTGTTTCATATGCTGATAGCTGGTTCAATGGCAGTTATAAAAAGGACGGAGGCTGGTCGCTCGAACTTATCGATCCGTTAAATCCATGTGGCGAAGGTTCAAACTGGGCAGCGTGCAACAATGATGTTGGTGGCACACCCGGCAAGGTGAATTCGGTAAATGCTTCCAATCCTGATAATACTCCGCCCTCAGTGAGCCGTGTAGGAGTGACCGATGCAACCCATATCACAGTCTGGTACAGCGAATCATGCGACAGCACTTCGATTTTAAACCCTGCAAACTATACAATTGATAATGGAATTGGAAATCCAACAGTTGTATGGGCACGAAGCCCCGGCTACAAAGCCGCTGACTTAACTTTAGCTTCACCCATAACCGCTGATGTGATTTATACCTTAACCATTACCGGAAACATTACCGATTGTGCTGGCAATGCCTTTTTAACCCAAAATTCAGTGCGGTTTGCCATTCCGGTTGAAGCTGAAGCCAATGATATTGTAATCAACGAGCTGCTTTTCGATCCTACTACTGCTGGTGTTGATTTTGTTGAAATATATAACCGTTCAGCCAAAGTTATTGATCTGAAAAATCTCATCCTGACAAACTATGATACTATAAGCCAGGTAATTACAAAATATGACGAAATTAGTCAGCAGGCATTCCAGATTTTGCCGGGTGAGTATTACGTTCTCTCGACAGATAGTTCAAAGGTTAAACAATGCTATAAAACCACCAATCCAAAGGCATTTATTAACATGGTAGGTTTCCCTTCGATGAATAATGATGAAGGTCTTGTAGCCCTCACCACTAAAGGCGGAAAAGTTATCGACCTGGTTGCCTATACTTCTGCAATGCAATACCCTTTGTTAACCATTGTGGATGGTGTTTCGCTCGAAAGGATAAATCCCGAAAGGAGTTCGAATGACGTAACTAACTGGCATTCGGCTGCCGAAGCAGTAGGGTATGCAACGCCCGGGTATAAAAACTCGCAGTTTTCGACTATAGTTGCGGATGCAAATGAAATTACCCTTTCGCCTGATATTTTTTCGCCCGATAACGATGGCTACAATGATAATCTTAACATAGCTTATTCATTCGGAGCTTCCGGAAATAATGTAAGCATTACAATTTATGATGCCACGGGCCGCGTTGTCCGCAACCTGGTAAACCACGAACTATGCGGCACTTCAGGCTCTTTTACCTGGGACGGGATTACAAACAACCGCCAAAAGGCGTCAATCGGAAGATATATTGTGTTTGTTGAAGTATTTGATATGAACGGGAATGTGAAGAGGTATAAAAAGGGAACGGTGCTGGGAGGAAAGCTTTGAGGTAAATATGAAGAAAGATTACAAATCTCTATTTGCAAGGTTTTAATATCAATATGAAATATCTATATGCAGAATAAAATGAAGCGAATTTTTATAATTGCACTGTTACTTTCATTTGGCATCAATGAATATTGTTATGCATCTGGATATCAATCAGGAAAAAAAGTTTATACTGACCTAGATGAAGCACTTATAGCACAGAATAAAGTACGTAATCTTAAACTTAGCAATCAAAATATTGATTTCAGCAAGCTAAGGAAGATTGGCGAATTGAATAATCTACAATTTCTGGATATAGAAAATTGCCACTTGAAAGATCTGCCTGATGAAATATTCAAACTACCTCATCTCAAAACTCTTATTTTAAATTATAATGATTTTGTAACAATTCCCACAGGGATAAAATACTGTAAAAGACTCGAATATTTTTCAATCAGTTCCTGCGAATTGACTACAATCCCTAAAGAAATAGGAGAGTTATCTAATCTTAAAATATTCATTATAACGATTAACAAAATTACGGTTGTACCTCTTGAAATTGGACAGTTAAAAAATTTGATCTATTTAGCATTAAACGAAAATCAAATAGAATACTTGCCTTACCAAATAGGAGAATTAAAGAAACTAAAATATCTCCATATTACTGGAAATGGATTAAAATCATTACCTGTTACAATTGGCTGTTGCACAAATTTAGAAAGGCTCGAAATTGATGAAAATGGACTGACAACTTTACCTGTTGAAATTGGAAATTTAAAATCACTTTCTCACTTACAAGTTTTTAAAAATCAACTTAATAGCATTCCATCATCACTCGGACAATTAACAAAACTTGAGGTTCTGCAGCTCGGACAAAATTTAATTGCTAGCTTTCCCGATGAATTATCAAAGTTGAAAAATCTGGAGAGGCTTAGCATAGGTGGCGATTCGCTATCTCAATTTCC
>CAJDUB010000105.1_pt1 | contig 11144 bp, 11 predicted proteins | sample 7390251 | NCBI WGS metagenome assembly CAJDUB01 (sample SAMEA7055665, study PRJEB34461) | soil metagenome | biome: terrestrial ecosystem; feature: Peninsula; material: soil | place: Antarctica | collected 2016
TTGTAACTCTTTGATTTTGAGGCTCCCCCTTCAGGACTTGAACCTGAGACCCTCTGATTAACAGTCAGATGCTCTAACCAACTGAGCTAAGGAGGAATGTTTGGTTTATTATAATTTCCCCTCGAAAGGGACGGCAAAATTACACATTACATCGGAAATAACAATATCTTTGCAAAAATAAATTCAAATTACTTCAAAACCTTATTAAAAACATTGTATGAGTACTGTAATTGTTGGAACGGTTGCCTTTGATAAAATTGAAACTCCTTTTGGAAAAACCGATAAAATACTGGGTGGCGCTGCCACTTTTATCAGCCTTACTGCATCACTTTTTGCAAAAGATGTGAATATCATCAGCGTAGTTGGCGGTGATTTCCCTGATGAATACATCAAACTGTTAAAGGATAGAAACATCAATACCGAAGGTCTGCAGGTTAAACCCGAAGGGAAATCATTTTATTGGGCCGGACGCTATCATACTGATATGAATACCCGCGATACCCTGGTAACCGAACTGAATGTACTTGCCGATTTCGATCCGGTACTCCCGCTCAGCTGCCTTTCACCTGAGTTTGTTGTACTAGGAAATCTCACGCCCAGCGTACAAATGCGCGTGTTGGATCAGCTAACTAATCGTCCGAAACTGATTGTAATGGATACCATGAATTACTGGATGGACTCTGCATGGGACGACCTGATGAAGGTTATTGCCCGTGTTGATGTGCTTATGGTTAACGATTCAGAAGCACGACAGCTCACAGGTGAATATTCATTGGTTAAAGCAGCCCAGAAAATTCTGACAATGGGTCCCAAATACCTGGTTATTAAAAAAGGTGAACACGGAGCTTTGTTGTTTCATGAAGACAGCGTTTTCTTTGCTCCTGCTCTTCCTTTGGAAGAAGTTTTTGATCCAACCGGCGCCGGCGATACCTTTGCAGGCGGCTTTATCGGCCACCTTGCCAGTACTGGTGATATTTCTTTTGGTAATATGAAAAATGCTATCATCTACGGTTCTGCAATGGCATCATTTTCAGTTGAAAAATTTGGAACCGGAGGTTTACTTAATCTAACCAAACAGGATATTTACAATCGGGTGAAACTTTTTGTGAATCTTGTTCAGTTTGATATTTCTCTGGTGGATTCATAAAACCAATTTTGGGGGTTATTACAAAAGTCACTTCCATAAATAATAAATGCCGGACATTCCCGGCATTTGTTCTTTTAATGTTATTGCGTCACGCCTTTATTTGATATAAGAGAATTAATTTGTGTGGTCAAAAATAATCTTCCAATCACTATCAAACTTTTTCCATAGCAATGAATAATATCCACTAAGAGTATCCTTTTCTCTTTCCAACGTCCACCTGCCAACAACAAACATCTGTTTTTCATTTAACGGTTCAAATGTTACATCGTCGAATTTGAGAATTCCCATTGTTTGTTTATCGGGATATGTCTTAATGTAATTTTCGAGTGTTTTTTCCCACCCTTTTGTTATGCCTCTTTTTCCAAGAAACCTTAGACTATCGGACTTCCAATAGCCATCCATATAACCTTTAAGATCGCCTTTGTTCCAGCTTTCAGTTTGATCATCCATAACTTTCTTAACCAGAATTTTATTCTTTTCGAAATTGTTACTCGAACAGCCAAAGAAAACAGCAACGCTTAGCAGAAGAAATAACAGAGTTTTCATACTTAAATCTATATGTTTTACAGTAGGTTCAAAGAATATTAATGCAATTTATTTTGTGCCTTATACTTTTATCAGCATTTCTTAAGCTGCTACCCATAAGTTTTTACCTATCAACATTTAATTATTAAGTAGAAAATGAATTAACTAATTCCTGATACCATCCTTCACCATATTTTCGGATCAGCGAATCCTTAAGGAAAACATATAACGGAACATCATTTTTCTTGCCATTCAACAATGCCGGTTTACAGATATGCCATTCGTGGTAATTAACAGCATCAAAATCCTTGTATTTGCTTATCCGAACCGGGTATAAATGACAGGATATAGGTTTCTGAAATGAAATTTTCCCTTCCTTCCAGGCTTTCTCAATGGCACAGAAAGCTATCCCGTTATCACGATAAACAAAAGCACATTCACGACTATTAACAAGCGGGGTTACATAATCCCCGTTCATATCATAATCGAAAACACCATATAATTCAACCTGCTCAATTCCTTCCGGGGTCATATAGGGTTTTATCTCGTCAAAACAATCTTCAAGAATACTGATTTCTTCTTCATCCAGTGGTGCGCCTGCATCACCGTCAACACAACATTGCCCTTTGCATGCCGACAGGTCGCAAGCAAAATAGATGCTTCCAAGTTCAATGGATATTAAGGTTTTATCAATTGCTATCATGATGCAAAAATACTATTTTTTGTAAAGTGGTGATGACACTGATTTTCATTCTTCTGTCCGATTAGTCTCCTTGTCTCCATTTCCCCTTGTTCCCCTTCTCTCAGTCTCTCTGTCCCTTAGTCTCCTTGTCTCCATTTCCCCTTGTCCCCCTTCTCTCAGTCTCTCTGTCCCTTAGTCTCTTTGTCTCCACATCTCCCCATCCCTATTGCCTGTTTATTTATTTTGGCTACCTTTGCCGCATGGCACAGAACGAAGAAATTTTCAAAAAAATTATATCCCATGCCAAGGAGTATGGGTTTGTATTTCCATCAAGTGAAATCTATGATGGCCTTAGTGCCGTATACGATTACGGGCAAAATGGCGTTGAGTTGAAAAATAATATTCGCCAGTATTGGTGGAAGTCGATGGTACAATACCACGAAAATATTGTTGGCCTTGATGCGGCAATTTTCATGCATCCTACCACATGGAAAGCATCAGGTCATGTAGATGCTTTCAGTGATCCATTGATCGATAACAGGGACTCAAAAAAACGGTATCGTGCCGATGTGCTGGTTGAAGACCAGATGGCTAAATGGCAGGATAAAATAGATAAAGAAGTCGAAAAAGCTGCCAAGCGTTTTGGTGCTACTTTCGATAAAGAACAGTTTCTGGCTACCAATGGCCGGGTGCTGGAATACAAAGAGAAAATTGAAACTACTACACACCGGTTTTATGGTGCCATGGAGCGCAACGACCTTGTTGATGTAAAAAAACTCATTGAAGATCTGGAAATTGTTTGTCCTGTTTCGGGAAGCCGCAACTGGACGGATGTTCGTCAGTTTAACCTGATGTTCAGCACCTCCATGGGATCGGTAAGCGAAGATTCAAACATTATATACCTTCGGCCTGAAACGGCCCAGGGCATTTTTGTTAACTATCTGAACGTGCAGAAAACCGGCAGAATGAAAATCCCGTTTGGCATTGCACAAACGGGAAAAGCGTTCCGTAACGAAATAGTTGCACGCCAGTTTATTTTCCGTATGCGGGAATTCGAACAGATGGAGATGCAGTATTTTGTTCGCCCCGGCACTGAGTTTGAATGGTTTGAATACTGGAAAACGGAACGCATGAAATGGCACCTTTCACTAGGAATTCCTGCAGCAAAATACCGTTGGCACCCGCACGAAAAACTGGCTCATTATGCCAATGCTGCCGTTGATATTGAATTTGAATTCCCTATTGGTTTCAAAGAACTGGAAGGTATACACTCACGCACTGATTTCGATTTAAAAGCGCACCAGGAACATTCAGGAAAGAAAATTCAGTATTTTGATCCTGAATTAAACGAAAACTATGTGCCATACGTAATAGAAACTTCCATCGGCCTCGACCGAACATTCCTTGCAGTTTTGAGCTACGCTTTCACCGAAGAAAAACTTGAAGATGGATCGGAACGCGCAGTGCTTCGTCTGCCCTCAATGCTTGCCCCGGTTAAATGTGCTATTCTTCCTTTGGTTGCAAAAGACGGTCTTCCTGATAAAGCACGTGAGATTATGGATACGATTAAGTATGACTTCATGTGCCAGTACGAAGAGAAGGACTCTATCGGAAAGCGTTATCGCCGACACGATGCCATCGGAACACCTTATTGCATTACTGTTGATCACCAGACTCTGGAGGATAATACAGTTACTATCCGCGATCGGGACACAATGAAACAAGAGCGCATTCCGGTTGAAAAAATCGGTGAACTTGTAAAGATTAAGATCAAAGGGTAGTTTAAAAAACTTATCTAAACTAAAAAGGTACAAAGCTTTACAACTTTGTACCTTTTTTTATGCAATGGATTGCAAGTCAGGATTATTTTGCAGCAGGAGTTTCAGTTGGTTCAACAGCTCGCGATGAAGCTACTGAAATAACAAGGTTGCCCATAATTTCCAGTATTTCGATTTTTGGAATCTTAATATCGCTTACTCTTAGGGAATCTTCAATTTCCATTTTTGAAATATTGATAACGATTTCTTCCGGCATATGCTCAGCAAGACCTTTTACTTTCAATTTACGGAATTTCTTAACCAGTTTGCCCCCGCGCAATACACCGGGTGAGTTTCCTTCGACCCGTATCGGAAGGCTGACAATAATTGGTTTCCCTTTTGTTACCAACTTCCTTCAACACGAATCGGAAGGTATACGATAATTGGTTTCCCGGCAGTTACCTGAAGAAAATCTGCATGTAAGGTTTTGTCCGAAACCGGGTGATACTGAACATCCTGAAGGGTTGCAGTGAATTTCTTGCCTTCAATGTCAAGATCAATCAGGAAAGTGTAAGGAGTGAAAATGATTTTCTCAAGTACTTTTTCCTCGATTGCAAAATGAAGTTCTTCCTTGCCACCATAAATTACGCAAGGCACCTTGCCGCTGGCCCGGTTCATTTTCGCATCCTTTTTCCCTACGTTCGCGCGAAGCGAACCGCTCATAGATACTGTTTTCATTTGATTTGATTTTTAATTGTTATTATTATTTGATGTTAAAAAGAGACGAAATTGATTCGTAATTATGTGCCCTTTTGATGACATCAGCCAGCAACGAAGCTGTGCTGAGCACCTTGATTTTAGGGTCTTTATGCTTTAATGGTATGGTGTCAGTAACAATTACTTCGGTAAATGCTGAATCAACAATATGGTTGAAAGCCTCGCCTGATAAAATAGGATGTGTGCAAAATCCGCGTACACTCGAAGCTCCGTTATCCAGCATAATTTTTGCTGCCTTTGTAATGGTACCGCCGGTATCGATGATATCGTCAAGCAAAACAACATCCTTATCCGTAACATCACCTATTAGAGACATTGAATCCACCTGGTTGGCTTTTGAGCGTTGTTTATAACAAATAACAAAGCCGGTGTTAAAAGCTTTTGCATAGCTGGCTGCCCTACGTGTTCCTCCTGTATCAGGCGATGCAAACACCAGGTTCGGGAGGTTCAGTTTTTTGATATATGGCAAAAATATAGATGATGCATACAAGTGATCTACAGGAACATCAAAAAATCCCTGTATCTGGTCAGCATGCAAATCAATTGTTATCATTCGCTGAACGCCGGCCGCAGTGAGCAAATTTGCTATAAGCTTTGCTGAAATCGGAACGCGTGGTTTGTCTTTCCTATCCTGCCGGGCAAATCCGAAATAAGGAATTACAGCAGTAATAGTCCTGGCCGAAGCCCTTTTGGCAGCATCAACCATAAGCAAAAGCTCTAAAAGGTTTTCTGCCGGCGGAAAGGTAGATTGAACAATATAGACATCATTTCCGCGGAGATTTTCTTCAAATGAGATTGTAAATTCACCATCGCTGAATTCAGTAACCTGGACTTCTCCCAGTTTTGCTCCAAAACTAAGCGCAATATTCTCAGCAAGGTAGCGTGTAGCCCTGCCTGAAAAAATTTTTACCTCGTGTGCCATGTACGGTGGATTTTTTTGAATCGAACGGCAAAGGTATAATTTTTTTGTCTTCTATAAAGCGTTTTTAATGATCTATATTGTATTTGTATGATTATTAGCAGTATGATATAATCAGTATTGGAGATATTTCCGTATGATTTGTAAAAATTATAAAGCTCGAATGATTTTGTAAAGTATCTTTGATGCTATACAATACAGCAGGGTGTACGCAATAATTGATATTGAAACTACAGGTGGTAATGCCAGCCGGGAGCGGATTACAGAAATAGCCATATTTATTCACGACGGGGAACAGGTTGTGAGGGAATACTCCACCCTTGTAAATCCTGAATGTAAAGTTCCCCCTTTCGTTGCCCGCCTGACCGGAATTTCTGACGAAATGCTTGTTAATGCTCCAAAATTCTTCGAGGTTGCCCGTGATATAGTTGAAATTACTGAGGGTTGTACTTTTGTAGCTCACAATGCGGCTTTCGACTATAGTTTTGTAAAACAGGAATTTCTGAATTTGGGGTATAAATACAAAAGACCCGTTTTATGTACTGTTAAAATGTCGCGTAAGCTAATGCCAGGCTTTACATCATACAGCCTCGGAAATTTATGTAACAGTTTAAACATCAACATAACTTCACGCCACCGGGCATCGGGTGATGCATTGGCAACGGTAAAACTTTTCGAGCGTTTGCTTAGTATTGATCCAACGCTAAGCCAGATTCCAACCGATGGAATGCATCCTTCTCTCGACAGATCCATTTTTAGCAAACTACCAACAGTTGCAGGCGTGTATTACTTTCACGACGAGAACGGGAAATTGCTTTATATCGGGAAAAGTAAAAATATCCATGCCCGGGTTTTATCGCATTTTCAAAATAGCAGCAGCATCAAAGCCATCGAAATGCGTTCAAATACAGCAAGTATCAGTTTCGAAGAAACTGGTAGTGAACTGATTGCCCTGTTGCTTGAATCGGACGAAATAAAAAAGCACAAACCGCTGCATAACAGACTACAACGCCGCACGCTCTATAAATACGGGCTATACTCCTTCTATCTTCAATCCGGCTATCATATTATACAGATCGAAAAAATAAAAACTACAGGCAAACCACATACTGTTTTTACCTCATTTGATGAAGCATTGGTTTTAGTTCATAAAATTGCTGCGAAATATAATCTGTGCCAGAAATTATGTGGCTTATACCAGAATCATGGAGCTTGTTTTCAACATTCCATCGGGCAATGTTCGGGAGCATGCATTGGGGAGGAAGCTGTAGATTTATATAACCAGAGGGTTGAAGAAGCATTGACTGAATTTCACCACAAATGGACGGATATGGCCATCATTGATCGTGGCCGTAACGAAGATGAGGTATCGGTTGTGCTTATTGAAAATAATATTTTTGCAGGCTTCGGATGGATGTCGAAGGATAACAGTATTAACGATCCTACCCAGATTAAAGATTGTATAAAACCGTATAACGATAACCGTGATGTGCACCAAATCATTAAAGGATTTCTTAATTCGGGAAAAGCCATGAAAATTATCCGGTTCTAAATCGGACATTTTTCCCTTTTTGGAACACTGAATTTATCTTTTTAAGGTGTTTCCTGAAATTAAGGTATTATTAACAAAATATTTGTTTTTCATAATTTCTTACATATCTGAGAGTTACATATATTTTTATCTGAAGATTATCGGGTTACTGTAAGTTTTACCTCATCCATGTTTTTTTTGCATGATTTTTAATGAATAATGAGATATTCGGTTGCATAAAAAAACCGATAAGATATTTCTTTGGCAAAGGGAAACACAGTGAAAAGCTGTGATATAAAATTGGCGGGTGAAAAACCTGCCTTTTTTTTGCCCTAAACCCAACAGAATATGAATCAACGTGTGAATTGAAAATAGTTAAGCGACTGATTGAAATGCAAAACTTATCATTGAAAGTCTGATTTTATTTTTGCTCTTTTAAAATACCTGGTTGCCAAATATGGATATATGCTTTCGGGATTAGTTTTTCAGCATTTATCTCAGATTTTTAAACCCGTTTTCCATAGCGGCCGAAATACGTGAAAATACTTCATCAAAAGCACCCAGGCCATCTATTTTAATAACGCCATGCAACTGGTTGTATTTTTCGATTACCGGAACTGTTTTGGTTTCGTGTTCCTGTAAACGTTTCACAATTTTCGCGGTGCTGTTATCATAAGGCATGCAATTGGCGGTTTTGCTTCTTTCATCAAGCCGGCTGATCAGTTCAAGTGTAGGCACTTCAATTTCAATAATTTTTGATATGGAGGAACCATATTTTTTAAGTAGCCCATCCAGTATATATGATTGTACCAGGGTGCGAGGGAATCCTTTAAAAATAAATCCTTTAACTCCTTTTGAGTTAGCCAGTTTTTTCTCAATAAGCTGCACTACAATTTCATCCGGCACCAGCTGACCATTTTCGTAAAGGTCTGTTATTTTTTTGCCTGTTTGTGTGTGGGCAGCAATTTCATGTTCCAGCATTGCACCGGTGGCTACATACTCAAGGCCGAATTCCTTGGCCAGTGCTTTACCCTGTGAGCCTCGGCCTGATCCGGGATAACCAAAGAGCACAATATTGAAAAGACTCTTGCTCAACTCGTGGTTGATTATTTTGGTGATGGCAAGGTTTACATTTTCGATACTGTCAATTCCATTTACTTCGAAATAAATACCTTTATCCCTGTAAAACTGCAGCACAGGTAATGTTTTCTCATTATATTCCTTCAATCGGTTGCGTATAACCTTTTCGTTGTCATCGCTACGACCGGAGGTTTTACCCCTGTTTAAAAGCCGGGCTACAGATTCCTCTTCAGGCACAGCAAGACTTATCAGGCAATTTAAAGAGGTGTTGAGCTTTAGCATCAAACCTTCGAGAATATATGCCTGTATGTAGGTACGAGGAAATCCATCGAATAAAAACCCATTAGAATCAGGGTTATCGGTTATAGTTTTTTCAATAATCTGAACGATAATTTCGTCACTCACCAAACCTCCAGATGCAATACTGCTTTGTGCTTCCATGCCAAGCCGGGTTTTCTCCGCAATTTCCTTGCGCAGCAGATCGCCGGTTGAAATATAAAACAAGTTGTACTTATCAACGAGGAATTCCGACTGTGTTCCTTTTCCTGCGCCCGGAGGGCCAAATAAAGCTATATTCAGCATGGTTTTTAGATAAAAAGTGGTTATAGACTGGTTTTTATCAACATTGAAAGTGAATTCAGAACCAGTGAATTGTTATTCAAATCTACAAAAAAAAAGCTGCTCAAAAATAAGCAGCTTAAATAATTGATTATAAATTTATTCGACGGGTATCGGTGCCACTGTTTTAGCAGCTGCTAATGATGAAAGTTCTTTATCCATATGAAATAAACCACTTGCTGCATTACCGGCAAGTTTCATTTTATCCAGAATTTCGTGCATAGTCCGTTCTTCTTCAATCTGCTCATTGATATACCATTGCAGGAAATTTGCAGTTGTATAATCTTTGTTGGTCATAGTTATTTCATACAAATTGTTAATTGACTCAGTGATAAACTCTTCGTGTTTCATCACTTTTTCAAATACTTCATTCAACGATTTATATTCAGCGGTAGGATTGTCGAGTGCAAGCAACTGGCTGTAACCGTTTCTGTCGTTAAGATAATGCACAAACTTGAGCTGGTGCATACGCTCTTCATCCGCTTGTTTGAACAGGAAAGCTGCAGCTCCCGGATAACCGTTCACCGCACACCATGAAGCCATGGAAAGATATAATCTTGAAGAATGCTCTTCGTTCTTTATCTGTTTAACTATTGCTTTTTCAACTGCTTCTTTTATCATGACGTTTAATTTTTAAATTATAGATTTCAAATATTAGGTATAACAAGTAATAAAGGCAAATGTTCCAAATTTCAATGCAAATGGTTGCAGGTTACGCATTATTTAATGCCTCTGCGCCACTTACAATTTCGAGGATTTCCTTTGTAATTGCAGCCTGGCGGGCTTTATTGTAAGCAAGCTTAAGCTCCTTGATCAGATCACCTGCATTGTCGGTAGCCTGATGCATAGCTGTCATACGAGCTCCGTGTTCGGATGCGTATGAATCAAGAACTGATTTGTAAAACTGGATTTTGAGTGACTTAGGAATAAGTTCCTCAACAATTTCAGCTTTTGAGGGCAAAAATATGTAATCAATATTATTTTTCGACACTTCGGTACTTGTAGCCGGGGCTTCAACTGGAAGAAACTGTTCAACAGTTACACGCTGTACAACTGCATTTTTAAATTCGTTATAAACAATTTCAACTCTGTCAAATTCCTTAATGGCAAAGGCATTCATAACCGAGGATGCAATTTCTGAAACATTTTCGTATGTGAGTCTGTCAAATATTGAATCGTGTGAGGAAATCACCTTATAACCACGTTTGGTAAAAAACTCGGAACCTTTACGCCCGATGGTAAGAACACTAACATTCCCTGATTTGAACTGCGTTTCGTAATTTCCAATAATCCGCTGCACTGAAGCTCTTATAATATTTGTATTAAAAGCTCCGCACAATCCACGATTAGAAGTGATGACAACCAGCAATATCTTTTCAGGATTACGTTGCTGGGTATACAGATTAACATCACCCGAATCGAGGCTGGCGCTCAGATTTTGCAGAATATCCTTAAGCTTTGCTGCATACGGTCTCATTTTCAGAATTGCATTCTGAGCCTTGCGCAACTTTGAAGCTGCTACCATTTTCATGGCGCTGGTGATCTGCTGTGTCGATTTTACCGAAGCGATCCTGATTCTTACTTCCTTTAAATTCGGCATAGAATTGAATTAAACACTTATTTTCTCTTGCTTCCGGTTGGCTGAAATAACAGGAGATTACTTAATATACCTTAGAGCAACTTCTTTTGCCACTTCATCAATTTTGGCAAGAATCTGATCGTCCAGTTTACCTTGTTTCAGGTCAGCCAAAAGATCTTTGTGGCCGGTTTCGAGATGATGAAGAAATTCTGATTCAAAATCACGGATGGATGGAATGGGTACTTTCTGCAACAATCCACGGGTTCCGCAGGCAATAATGGCTATCTGTTTTTCAACAGGCATTGGCGAATATTGCGGTTGTTTCAGAATTTCAACGTTGCGGGCACCTTTTTCAAGAATATTTTTTGTGGCAGCATCAAGGTCGGAACCGAATTTTGAAAAAGCTTCGAGTTCGCGGTATTCGGCCTGGGCGAGTTTGAGTGTTCCGGCCACTTTTTTCATTGCTTTAATCTGGGCATTTCCACCCACACGTGAAACCGAAATACCTACATTGATAGCCGGACGTATA
>CAJDUB010000052.1_pt1 | contig 11081 bp, 10 predicted proteins | sample 7390251 | NCBI WGS metagenome assembly CAJDUB01 (sample SAMEA7055665, study PRJEB34461) | soil metagenome | biome: terrestrial ecosystem; feature: Peninsula; material: soil | place: Antarctica | collected 2016
AAATGCTTTACCCTGTAATGCCTGTTTATTTACAGTCAATCGGATTTTCAGTTCTGCTGATAGGAATACTTGAAGGTGCAGCCGAAGCCACTGCCGGGATTAGCAAAGGATATTTCGGTAATTTTTCTGATAAACTCGGAAGCAGGGTCCCGTTTGTTCGTTGGGGGTATACTTTGAGTGCTATTTCCAAACCTTTGATGGCTGTATTTATTTTCCCGGTTTGGATATTTTTTGCACGCACCCTCGACCGCCTTGGTAAAGGTATACGAACAGGAGCCCGGGACGCCATGTTAAGCGACGAATCTACCAAAGAAAACAAAGGAAAAGTTTTTGGCTTTCATCGCGCTCTCGATACTGCCGGGGCAGCTGTAGGTCCGTTTGGCGCTTTGGTTTTCCTGTATTTTTACCCCGGTCAATACAGATGGCTGTTTGTTATAGCAGTGCTTCCCGGGATAATAGCAATTCTGTTAACTTTTTTATTGAAGGACAAACAAGCAGTACCGGCCAAAAGAAAGTCTCCCGGATTTTTCACTTTTCTTTTATACTGGAAGGAATCATCGAAACATTTCAAACTTCTTGTTGCCGGGTTACTGATATTCACTCTGTTCAACAGTTCGGATGCTTTTCTGCTGCTTTCTATTAAGAGCAAAGGGTTTTCTGATACTTATATGATTGGAATATATATTTTCTATAACCTTGTATACGCTTTACTTTCATTCCCGATAGGAATACTGGCAGATAAATTCGGGCTGGCACGAACGCTTATTATGGGTTTGATTGTTTTTGCCATAGTTTATCTGTTGATGGGATTTGCCATAGTTTTATGGCAGTTTATTGTCATATTTGGATTTTATGCACTTTATGCAGCATCTACCGAAGGAATATCTAAAGCGTTGATAAGCAATATTGCGGAAAAGGATAAAACAGCCACTGCAATAGGTTTTTACACCAGTTTTGCAAGCATCTTTACTATGTTGGCCAGCAGCCTGGCCGGATTAATATGGTACACACTGGGGATGAAAGCGATGTTTATTATTTCAGGTGCAGGTGTGATGTGTGTAGCAGTTTATCTGATTGTGATACAGCGATTTATTTTAAAAAACAAAATGGATTAAAGAGTCTTAAAGACAAACAGTTGGGCCATCTCTATGGGCTTTAGTCATCCTTTTTAAATACGTAATTCTAAAGCCTTCCATTTTTCAAATTCTCAGATCATTAGCAATTTTTAAGAATTCAGGATTGGAATTACCGCATACAAACTGTAAGTTTGTAAAATGAAAATTAAATCACTACTTTTATTCTTAACGCTGACATTCATCTCTTTAGCTAATCTCATTGCACAAATCGCCATTCCTAAGGATTATTTTTCGTCGCCACTTAATATCAACCTTTCATTAACAGGTTCATTTTCCGAAATCCGTCCTAATCATTTGCATTCGGGTACTGATTTATCAGTGCAGGGAAGAGAAGGGTTACCCGTATTTGCTGTGGCTGATGGCGTAATTTCCCGGATTAAAGTTTCACCTATCGGATTTGGGAATGCTCTGTATATCAACCATCCGAATGGCTTTACCTCTGTTTATGGTCATATGCAGAGATACAACGACACAATTACAGCATATTTACGAACCAATCAATATAAATTGAAAAGCTTTGCCGTTGATCTTTTCCCATCAAATAAAAAAGATCTCATCTATGTTAAGCGTTACTTTTTGGCTTTAACTTTCCTGATAAGTATCCGCCTTACATTGATTTTATTAAATTTTACCCTGAAGATAATAACAGTTTCGTTGGTCCCTCGAATGATGTTACCCGTTTTAATTTAAAAAAATCGGGAAAAGATCAATATCGTCTGTCGAAAGATACGCTTTCACTCTGGGGTAAATTCAGTCTCGGCGTTCAGGCATTTGACTTTAACCAAAGTCAGAGTAACCGGAACGGGTTTTACAGCATGAAGATGTTTCTGGATAGTAGTGCTTTCTTTTCGATGGTTTGCGATAGCTTTTCATTTGCCGAAACCCGCTATGTGAATGCATCTATCGATTATGCTGACAATTACAACACAAGCAGCAGAATCTTGAAATCGAGGAAACTCCCCGGAAATCAACTGAGTTTTTTCAAAACAACTGCCAATAATGGGATACTAACATTTATGGACGATAAGGCTCATGAAGTAATAGTTTCTGTTGCAGACCTGGCAGGTAATACGAGCAATCTGAGGTTTTGGGTTGTTTCGCATAAGCCGGAAGGATTTGTTCAAATGCCTGCTCCCCGCGATGCTGATACCTCCGTTAAATTCAGGTATAATAAGTTCAATAAATTTCAAAATGATGACTTGAAAGTTGAAATACCAGCTGGCAGCCTTTATCAGGATATTGAATTCAGGTATCGGAAATCACCTGGAAATAAAGGTATGTATTCGGATATACATTATATACATGATGCCGAAGTACCGCTGCAAAACAAAATCAAAGTTTCAATAAAAGCTTCAAAACTACCCCAGAACCTTCGCAGTAAAGCACTTCTTGTTCGTGTAAACAGAGATGGAAGACGAAGTACCGCGGGCGGCGGCTATGAAAACGGTTATATTTCGGCAAGTACAAACTTATTCGATGGCTACGCAATTGTTGTCGATACCGTTCCACCTGTCATAAGGCCATCATCTGAAAATATCAGAAGCAAAACTGCTTTAAAGTTTACGGTTTCTGATAACTTCTCAGGGATAGATGCTTACAGAGGCGAAGTGAACGGACAATGGGTTCTGGTTGAATGGGATCCAAAAACCAGGTTAATGATATACCGTTTCGACTCAGTTGCTCAGCCAGGCAAAAATAAATTCACACTTTTCCTGGCAGATGAAAAAGGGAATAAGTCATTGTATTCAACCACATTTACGAAATAATGTAGTACCTTTATATTTCGGAATAATTCACAGTTAAGTATTAAAATACTGTTTTATCAAATTCAAAGAGCCAAAAAACGGATCTGAATTTCAAAACTACGAATCATCTTTTTAAAGTGATAATCTAAAAGTCATTCAATGAGTAATGCGAGACAAGGGTTTGGAGTGAAATAGCCACGAAGTGGCTAAACAATAATAACTGTGGTTGCAACCCACGGTTATTATTCAACATAGCAGGATCAGCCACGTAGTGGTTGAACAGAATTATGCTGAATTCAACCCCTTCGGGGCTGATTCTTTCTTTTCATTGTCAACCGTTGGTTGCTCCGCCAGGAGGCGGATTTTTAAGTGAAGCCCTTTCAGGGCTTTGCGAAAATATAGAAACAGATTTAACCCTTGATTCGAATGAATATTAAATGACCTTTAAGCTATCTTGAAATTTCAAACTCAAGTCTTCCTTTTACACATAATTCATCAAAATATAAACCCTTTAAATCTTAAAATTATGACATTTCAACTTCCATCATTACCGTATGCAACTGATGCTTTAGAACCAGTGATCAGCGCACGCACCATTGAATTTCATTATGGCAAACACCACCAGGCTTATGTTACAAAGCTTAATAGCCTTGTTCCAGGTACTGATTTCGAGAATTCCACACTCGAGCAAATTATCATGAAAGCCGAAGGAGGGATTTTTAACAATGCTGCCCAGGTTTGGAATCACACTTTCTATTGGGAAGGTTTTTCTGCAAAACGTGATACAACTCCTTCAGGCAAACTGCTGGAGATGATCAATCGTAATTTTGGTTCATTCGATGCTTTTAAAACCAAATTCAGCGAAGCTGCTGCAAATCAGTTTGGCTCAGGATGGGCCTGGCTTGTGCAGGACGAAAAAGGAAACCTTGCTGTTATAAGCACCGGAAATGCAGCAAACCCTATGCGCGACGGCTTAAAACCAATACTCACCTGTGATGTTTGGGAGCACGCGTATTATCTCGATTTCCAGAACCGCAGGCCGGATTATGTTAATGCCTTTTGGCAACTGGTGGATTGGGATTTGGTTGCAAAAAGAGTTGGATAACTTATTTGAGTTATACCTTTAAAGCTGGCTAATTACATAGCCGGCTTTTTTTACGCTATCCATTACCTGATCCGAAATATCTTCTGAAGCTTCAACTTCAAGCACTTTATCAGAGCTTTCAAGATCGACTGACCATTTATCAATTGCAGTAAGGCTTTCCAGCCCGGGAGTTATAGCTTTGACGCATCCGCCACATTTCAGGCTTGTTTTAAATCGTAGTGTTTTCATTTTATTTGTCATTATTTCTGATACAAAAGTAGAAGGTTTTAAGTAGTGCAAAGTCGTAATTAAAAATGTTTAACAATCATGCAGTTCACAAAGTTGTCCGACAGGTTCAATTTCAATTGTTGTATGTGCAAATCCTTCGTTTTTAAGGAAATTGCGAACGACCTGCTTTATTTTTTCAGTCTCTGAAAAGTTCAAATCCGGATCAACGCTAACATGCAATGAAGCAATATTATAGGATCCATCCATAGTCCAGAAATGCATATCATGCAATTCTACGATGCCTTTAATTGCTGTAAGTTGTGTCCTGAAATGATCGACCTGTTCTTCGGATGGCGTTGCCTGCATAAAAATCCGGAATGTCTGACGCATATTACCAAAAACCCTGAAAAGAATAAAAGCAGTAATACACAACGATAAAAGCGGATCAAGAATAGGGATATCATAAAACTTAAGTACAATGCTGACAATCAGCACTGCAACCCAACCCAAAACATCTTCCAATAAATGGATAGAAATTACTTTCTCATTCTGACTATGCCCACCTTTTAACCGGAACATAGCCATTCCGTTTACGAGAATTCCAACAATGGCCAGGTACATCATTCCTTGTACATGCACAGGTTCAGGCTCAATAAGCCGTGGTATAGCTTTAAAGATTATGATCACTGATCCGATGAGCAGGATAATGGCGCTTATACTCGCACCAACCAAAGAGAACCGTTTATATCCGTAAGTATAAATATTATCGCGTTTCTTCATGGAAAAACGTTGGAAATACCACGCAAGCCCAAGTGCCACCGAATCACCCAAATCGTGAAATGCATCAGAAAGAATAGCAATACTGTTAGTAAAAATTCCTCCGGCAATTTCGATCAGGGCAAAAACCGCATTCAGCCAGAAAGCTATTTTCAGGTTGGAAACTGCTTTATGCTCGTGTGTATGGGTGTGTTCCATTATAATTTAACCCTTTTTAAGCGTAAACTGTTCAATACCACATTTACAGAACTCATAGCCATGGCTGCTCCGGCAATCATTGGGCTTAAAAGGAATCCGGTAAAAGGATATAAAACTCCGGCAGCTATTGGTATAGCAATAATGTTGTAGAAAAATGCCCAGAAAAAATTCTGCCTGATAATACGAACAGTAATTTTCGAAAGATTTATAGCTTCCGCAACAGCACGAAGATCACCTTTCATCAGTATAATACCTGCACTGTCGAGCGCGATATCTGAACCGGTTGACATTGCTATTCCAAGATCAGCTTCTGCCAGCGCGGCTGAATCATTGATCCCGTCGCCTACCATTGCCACTCTAAAGCCCTTTTGGATCAAATCTTTTACAAAGTGATTTTTATCAGCAGGAAGTACACCGGCAAAATAATTTTTGATACCAGCCTTTTCGGCCATGTGCGCTGCGGTCTCTTCTTTATCGCCGGTAAGCATAAATACTTCAATACCTTCCTTTTGCAGTTTATGAACTGCTTCTAAGGCATTGTCCCTGAGTGTATCTTCAATATAAAATGTAGCCACAACTTCATTATTACACGCAAAGAAAACAGATGAGTCATCCTCCAACCCATCAGGCATCTGAATCCCATTCTCAAGCATCATTACTTTATTTCCAACCAGGCAAGTTAAATCCTGGTATGATGCCTTCACACCCTTCCCCGGAACATCCTCAAAACTTTCGAGTGGAAACATTTTCATTCCCTCAAAAAGTGCTGCTATGGCATAAGCCAACGGATGTCCCGATCGTTTCTCCATTGAATACAAAAGTTGCTTTAATACCTCATCCTCTTTATACCATTTGCTTTGAGTAACAGATGGTTTGCCGGTTGTAAGTGTTCCGGTTTTGTCGAAGATTACAGCATTTATTTTACAAGCTGTTTCAAGGTTTTCAGCATTCCGGATCAGGATTCCCTGTGAAGCACCCCTACCGATTCCGGCCATTAGTGCAGTTGGAGTTGCAAGCCCAAGAGCACAAGGACAGGCTATAATTAAAACACTTATTGTAGTAAGGAAAGCAAAAGTTAGTGAAGGCTGCGAGCCAAATATCCACCAGATAATAAATGTTATTGCTGCCAGCACCAAAACGGTTGGAACAAATACAGATGCAATTTTATCGGCCAGTTTCTGAATGGGAGGCTTAGCCGATTGTGCTTCCTGAACCATTGCAATAATGCCGGCGAGCAATGTGTTTTTTCCGGTTTTTGAAGCGTTTATTATTAAATTTCCATTCGAATTTAAAGTACCTGCAAAAACATTGGCTCCACTTTTTTTAAATACCGGCAATGGTTCACCTGTAATCATACTTTCATCTATATATGAATCACCGCTATCAACAACGCCATCAACAGGAATTCTGTCGCCGGGGCGCACCATTACCTGATCACCGGGGACTACCATGGCGAGGGGCAGTTCCATTTCGGCGCCATCTCTTAAAACAGTGAGGTTTTTTGGTTGTAAACCCATCAGGCTGCGGATTACGGATGACGCTTTGCTTTTCGAGCGTTCCTCCATAAATTTACCTGCAAGTATAAAAGTGATAATCACTGTGGCTGATTCGAAATATACATGAGGTTCAAGTCCGGCACGAAGGAAAATTCCCGGGAAAGCAGTATTTAATGCGCTGAAAATAAAAGCAATGCCTGTGCTGAGAGCAACCAGGGTATCCATATTCACCATGCGATGTTTCGCTTGCTTCCATGCATTCGTGTAAAATTCTGATCCTGAAAACAGTACTACCGGGAGGGATAAAACCAGTAATATCCAGTTTTTATTCTCAAAATGAATAACATGAAACATTGACAATATAAACACAGGTATTGTAAAAAAAACTGCAACATACAGTTTCCTTTTCAGCTCATTAAAGTGTTTAAACTCAATATCAGCAAGCTTCTCATTCAGGTTTTCCTCTTCTATTATTAACCCATATCCGATTTCTTCTACAGATTTAGCAAAATCAGCCGGTGTTACTGCATCAGGATCGTAGGACACATACACATTTGCCCCGGCATAATTTACTGAAGCACTGCTAACGCCGGGCATTGAAGCAATCATACTTTCGACACTCAGAGCGCAGGCAGCACAAGCCATACCTGTGACTGCAAATGCTTCTTTTTTTGGTGATTTTTCCATTCTATCTATTCCCTTACATAATCAACAAAGATACTACTTGCATGTTTGCAGAAAATCGCAAAACAGCATAGATTAATGAAGGTTTTAATGAAATTTAAGGTTTCACGCATTATGAGAAAAGATCAACCTAACCTGGACAAGCTAGAAACAAAAAAGATTTGAATAATGAATATCGAACAAGGAATATCGAATAATGAAGTAAAAACATGAAGTATTGAATTAAAGAAATAATAATTAAAATCGCGGTACCAAATCTATGGCTTTGTTACTTCGAACTTCAATATTCCTTGATCATTATTACTCGCTTCGCTCATGAGATCGCTTCACTAAGTTCGATGTTTTAAAATTAACTTCAAATATTCTAGCAAAAAGCACACGAATATTCTTAGTTAAGTCTATGATTATAAAAATTCCATTAGCTTAATGATATGCAGAACAAGCTTGCAAATAAGCACCTATATTCATTTGAGATAATCTCAGTCTTCTTTCTTATCCTTGTATGTATAATTTACAGAAATCCGGTTGGTAGTATTATCTGTTTTTGTTTTTAAATCATTTACATTCTGATTTTCATTATAAGGCTCGGTTTGTGATGGTGATACTTCATCATCGTAATATTCAAAATCATCATCATCTTCATCCTCATCCCATTGATAGATCTTACGTTGCGGACCATCGTGACGATAAGCAAAAGCAATGATAATTCCGGCCAGACCGCCCAAAAGGTGTGATTGCCAGGAGATATTCTTTCCCGGGAAAAAATCAGGGGAAATACCCCATACGAGTCCACCATAAAGGAACGCCACTAAAAGTGAAAATGCCATCATACGGGGCTCGCGACGTAGTATGCCCCCGGTAAAATGAAAAGTTGCCAGTGCATAAACTACCCCTGAAGCGCCAATATGGATTCCAGTATCTGCAGCAAATATCCAAACCCATAAGCCTGTTACTAACCAACAGAGGATGAAAATAATTGTAGCTTTTTTACCGTAATAATAGAATAATCCTGAAGAAAGTAAAAATAGAGGTATCGAATTTGAGGAAAGATGAGCCCAGTCGGCATGAAGCAAAGGTGAAAAAAGGATTCCACGCAGCCCAACAAGGGTTTGCGGTATTAATCCATAGTCAGCAAAAGAAACATGGGAAATAACTTCAACAAGTTTAATTAGCCAAAGGATCAGGATTAAAAGCCCGGGAAAAACCATGCTTCCATAAAATCGCTGCTTTTCTTCCTTGTCCATACAACAATAATTGCTGCACGAAAGTAGTGTTTTTTGAATGGCAGGAAGAAACTTTAGTTTCTTTATTCAATTTTTGAAGGAAATCCAGAAACCGGCTTCTATGATATTGATCATGAATAATGAAAAGACAACCACCATTTAGCAATGGCACAAACAGGAACTAACTTTAGGATTCGAAATACATTGTAATAAGTTGAAATACATTGAAATAATAGAACTCATATATTACTGTATTTCAGTTAATAGCATTCTTGTTAGATGAAAGTGGAAACCGAATTATCCAAATTACTTACGCTTACCTGGTACCATAAGAGTAAATACACGATTAATTGTGAAACCTAAGAAAATACCTCCATCAGTCCACTTATTGGTTGTTTCAGTAATAAATGCCCTTTCGAACATGGGTTGGGCATTGGTAAGCCTGAACTGAAAAACATGGCCTCCTGTATCTAAATCAACACCTATGGAGAAGCAATTTATATAATGAGCAGTTTCTGTTGCTGAAACAGAATAAGAATTGATAAATCCGGGAATCTGGTAAAAATATTCTGCGTTTACCGAAGTACGCTGTGCAACTTTATATCTTCCACCAATACCAATTGAAAGCTGATCATTCCGGTCAGTCCGGTATGGCACCAGGTTTTTATGAATGTATGTTGGCGTAAGTTGAAGTGAAAAAGCATTAGAGAATTTCCGTGCGATCAGCAATTGAGCAATATACGACATCCGCGATGAGAAATAGTTAGTGCGGGAAGCATCAGTCCAGTGAAGTGAATTCAGGAAAGCACCTCCATAAAACGACATGGATACCGGCATATTTTTTGCGCCTGTGCTTTGCCTGAGAATTTTTGCTTTTAATGAACCATCAAAAGTTTTCTCATAAGAACTCCGGCCAATACTTACACTCAGCCAATTTGTAATTCCATATTCCAGGCCCAGACGAATAGTGGACTGATCCAATCCCCACATGGTATAGGCGCCTTGGTTCAATGCCCCAAAATCGTGCTCTATCAGGAATTGTAGCGTGCCCATTGAAGGATTTTCAATAGATTGACCTAAAACAATACGTGTTGTTTTGAAAGTAGCATATGTATAGGTAGTTTTAGGAGTCTCATCTTTGAGCATGTCCATCAGGTCCTGTGCAAACACATTACCACAGGTTGCCAGGAGGATGAGACCAATCGCAATTATTTTATTCCGTATCATACAATCATATTTATATCTACAATCGAAAAGGTAATACAACTATTTCACTATGAAGCATTTATTGAATTTAATGTCAGTGTCATCAAATCCAATACAAACGCCTTTTATTTTCACTTTTTCACCAACTGTTAAATTGACGGCTGCCTCATTCTGTTTTGTATCCATCTGGCATGCAATAGTTTTATCACCAAACATAGAGTCAGCCGCCATTACAAATATAACTGAAACCAGTGAATCATTTTTATCAGTACGACTTAAATTACCGGTAACTTCAATCACCTTATTATTATATAACGAATCTGCAATTTCCCTTTCCGAATTGTACTTGTTCCATAATTCGTCTGTTGACAAGAAATAAGCCGGCGTTGCTTTCTCAATATCGTTATGTGGTTTGTTAATATAAAACTTCCAAACAAGTGCTGCAGCGATAATTCCAATAACTGCAAGTATCAGCCCGACTTTAAATAGTTTTTTCATAAATAATTGATTTAAAAATGATTAATTGTTAAGCATTCCCTTCCTGATCCAGATGTCAATAATAGTCAGGTCACAACCGGAGAGACTTCCTCCGTTTTGAGGCATTGCAAGAAAACCCGGTTGGTGGTTAATCGCTCCTCTGATTCGCGTAATATTTTTTACAACCGAAGCATAACTGTCTGTTTTAATGTTCCCCGAAGGCGCACTTCCGCTATGGCATGAATTGCAAAAACCGGCTAATACCGGAGAAACAGATCCCGAGTATGTTACATTATTTGTATCACAGGTATTACTGCCAAGGTACAAATCTTCTTCTTTGTCATAATAACAACCACTTATTGCCAGTGTAACCGCAAAAACGGATACTATAAATGCTTTTATCTTTATTTTTATCATAAAGTTTGAAATTGGTGTTCGTCCGAAAGTTCTTTATTTATCAACATTGACTAAAAACGGTAATTGAATTGATGAATGTATTCCTTTATTTGTGTTTATCACTAATGGATTAAATTTAAGGACAGGTTGTATGATTGGCACCCTGTAATATCCATATACTGATTATATCGATCTGGGAACTTGTTAGCCGTGGTTTGGGATCGGGAGGCATTAAACCCATCAGGTTCGAATGGGCAGTTATTACTTTATGAAGCTTGCTTTGCACTGGTTTTCCTGGTGTTACATAACTGTGAATATCTTCATACGAAGACAAAGAAGGAGCTTCTCCACTCCCGCTATGGCATCCGGGAACATTGCAATTCGAATTAATAATGAGCATCACTTCATTATCGAAACAAACTTCTGGTATA
>CAJDUB010000034.1_pt1 | contig 11079 bp, 6 predicted proteins | sample 7390251 | NCBI WGS metagenome assembly CAJDUB01 (sample SAMEA7055665, study PRJEB34461) | soil metagenome | biome: terrestrial ecosystem; feature: Peninsula; material: soil | place: Antarctica | collected 2016
AAAGCACTTTGCTGGCATCCACAAAAATAGCATGTCCTCCGTAAGGCATCTGTAACGGAACTCCAAAATCAGTCATTTTCTTACCTAGCATTGCAACCTGGTTAATCCTTGATTTCAGGTAATCGAATTCTGTACCTTCGTATAATCCCTGGGCAACGGCATTCAGGTCGCGGCCTGCAAGCCCGCCGTAAGTCAGGAAGCCTTCGAACATAATATTGAACACTGATGCCTGTCTGAAAAGTTCAGGATCACGAAGGGCAATAAACCCGCCGATATTGACAATCGCGTCTTTCTTGCTGCTCATGGTCATGCCGTCGGCATAGGAAAACATTTCGGTGACAATTTCGCGGATACTGCGATCCTGCTGGCCTTCCTCTCTTGTTTTAATAAAATATGCATTTTCGGCAAACCGGGCTGAATCGAAAATTACCGGGATATTGTATTTTACAGCCAGTTGTTTTACTGCTTTTATATTAGCCAGCGAAACAGGTTGTCCGCCAGATGAATTGCAGGTAACAGTAACAATTATCATAGAAACCTGCTCGCGCGGATATTTTTTCAATACATCTTCGAGTTTCCCCAGGTCAAGGTTCCCTTTAAACGGATGATCGATTGTAGTATCAAAAGCTTCGTCAATAGTACAATCAATAGCTTTAGCTTTTCGGAATTCGATATGGCCTTTGGTGGTATCGAAATGAGAATTACCGGGAACTACATTGCCTTCCTTTACCAAAACACTGAAAAGTACATTTTCGGCAGCACGTCCCTGATGTGTAGGAAGGAAATACTCAAAACCAAGTAGATCCTTTATGGCTGATTTCAGTTTATAATAGGATGATGCCCCTGCGTAACTTTCGTCGCCCAGCATCATTTCGCTCCATTGTTTATCGCTCATGGCTCCGGTTCCCGAATCGGTCAACAGGTCGATAAAAACCTGGTCGCTGCGCAGATTGAATAAATTATAACCGGCATCTTTTATCCATTGTTCGCGCTCCTGGCGTGTACTGCAGCGGATGGACTCCACCATTTTAATCCTGTAAGGTTCTGCAAAAGGTAATTCCATGGTATTAAATTTTTAGAAAATAATAAAAATATGAATTTCATAATGAGTTAAAAGAATAACTCACGAATTCATCGCGTCTTTTTATATTTCTAAAAATCAATCTTTTAACCTTTAACATAATGCCAAAAGGTATGTTACCTTAAAATGTGAAACATCAAATATACATTATTTTGTTACAAAACATTAAAAAGCGAACTTTGTAAAAGAAATTATATCTTTTCTCTTATCTAAATATTTTCCCATGACAAGAATATTTCAGTTCAACTTTTTATGCTTATTGATAGTATTGATAAATGTTTCCTGTGTTTCAGGTCAGCAATCAAAAAATCATGAATTTGAAAACTCAAAAGTATATCCTGCCGTAAAATGCACATCGGATACGAATCTGACATATGCATTGTTTTTACCTCCCCAATACGAAAAAGACAAGCCAACTCCACTGCTTATCCTTTTTGATCCCCATGGCAGCGGGTTGTTACCGGTTAATCTTCTCAGCGCCGAAGCAGCAAGAAACGGTTTTATCATAGCAGGATCCAATAATTCAAAAAACGGAATGGACTTTGAACAAACTACAGCCATTTACCGCAAAATGCTTGCTGATTTAACTTCAAGGTTTACCATTGAAAAAAAGGCAATATACCTGTGTGGATTTTCAGGCGGATCGCGTGTTGCCGGGGCGGTGGCTATTACCGAAGGAGGCATTGCAGGAGTAGTGGGATGTGGCGCTGGATTGCCTGCTATAAACCAGAATCCCGTAAGTCCTTTCAGTTATCTGGCCGTGGTTGGAAATCAGGATTTTAATTATACCGAAATCAAAAAGCTTGATGAAATGCTTGAGTCAGCAAATTATCAGCATTATCTTTTGGTTTTTGATGGGATTCACCAGTGGCCGCCAAAAGAAGCTATTCCTGATATTTTTACCTGGCTTCGCTTTGATGCCATGCGGCAACAAGCCATTCCAAAGGATCGGAATGAAATTGATCGGTTTATAGAGAAAAATGATAAAATCGCAAGTGCGCTGGCTACAGAAGGAAAACTTCCCTCACAGCAGGCAATATATATTAAAATGCTGCATTACCTTCAGGGACTTACGGATGTTGAACCTCTAAAGACTGAGATCAATAGGTTGAACACTGAAAAGGATGTATTTGCTTACCAGAAACAGCAGCAGAAACTCCTTGATCTGGAACATGAATTGCAACAAAAATATTCGCCTGAACTAAGTTTAAAAAATGTGGATTGGTGGAAAAATGAAACCACACAATTACAGGCATTATCCAGGCAACCGAAGAAACCTGAGGTGAGCCAGGTATATCAGCGGGTTCTTGCATTCCTGAGTATGAATTGTTATATGTATGCAACCGATGCTTTGAAACGGGGAAACCTGATTTCGGCTGAAAGATATATTGAAATATACAGACTTGTTGACCCAACCAATTCAGAACACAGGTACATGGCCGCAAAATTAGCTGCTTTAAATCACAATGCTGATGAGGTATTCATCTATTTGAAACAAGCTTTTGACCTTGGTTTCAAGGATATTAACCGGCTAAAATCGGATGCTGATTTTAAAGATTATCAACAGGATCAAAGATTTAAAAATTTGGTTTCGGGAGGTCATTAGTCTTAAAAATGAGCTTTATTGGGAAATTTAATACCGGCACATTAAATTCATTGGTCTGATCTGTAACTTTTCCCGCTTCAATTCGTCATATTATCAGAAACACAGAATCTTTTACATAATTACAAACATAAAAAATAAAAACAACCTTTACCCAACTATATGATCACCTGCTGAGGCACAAATACTTCAGCAGGTTTTTTTATTCTGAAATCTGATATAAATATTTAACTATTTCAATTTGTGATCGGGGTATTCTGTACTTTTGCAGAGTCTAACATCTGCTTCTAAAGCTCACATCACAATTTAAATTTTCAATGGCTAACCGCATTTATGCTGATCGTAAAATTGTAATTATTGCAACCTTCCTGGTTATAGGTTTTATCTTCCTTGTAAGGTTGTTTTATATACAGGTAATCGACAGAAGTTATACACTTTCGGCCAATAACAATGTACTTCGTTATGTAACACAATTCCCTGCCCGAGGCTTGATTTACGACCGGAACGGAAAATTACTTTTATATAACGAAGCTGTGTATGACCTGATGGTGATCCCGCGCCAGGTAAAAGATATTGATACTGCAGAAATATGCCGATTGCTTGATATTACCATAGAAGGCTTTAACGAGAGGATGAAAAAAGCGAAGGATTATTCACCTATGCTGGCATCTCCGTTTGAAAACCAGATTTCGAAACAAACATACGGATACATTGAGGAGAAACTTTATCGTTTCAGGGGATTTTTTGTTCAGCCACGTACCCTGCGAAAATATCCTATGTCAATTGGCGCTCATCTGTTAGGCTATATTGGTGAGGTTACTCCGGCACAGGTCGAAAAGAATCTATACTATAAACAAGGCGATTACATTGGTATTAGTGGTATTGAACGCGCTTACGAAAAAGAATTGCGCGGAATCAAAGGAATGAAAATCCGTATGGTTGATGTTTTTAACCGCGATGTAGGCAGTTTTGAAAACGGACGTTATGATACAGCATCAGTTATGGGCCACGATTTATATACCGGTATTGATGCCGATTTGCAGGAATATGGCGAAAAACTAATGGCCAACAAACGTGGAAGCATTGTAGCTATTGATCCTGCAACCGGCGAATTACTTTGCTTTCTTTCAAGTCCGGGTTACGATCCTAACCTGTTGGTAGGAAGAGTAAGGGGTAAAAATTTCAATGAACTCAATAAAGATCCTATCAAACCATTACTCAACCGCGCTATTATGGGGCAGTATCCCCCAGGTTCTACCTTTAAAATGGCGAATGACATGATTGGTTTGCAAATGGGTGTGATAACCAAGGAGACACGGTTTACATGCCAGGGGCCTGGTTCATCACCTATCAGGTGTACTCACAACCACGTTACACCTCTTGATGTGTATATGGCTATTCAGCAGTCATGCAATCCTTTCCACTGGCAGGTATTCAGGGCTATTATGAACGACCAGGATTATTCAACCGTAAAAGAGCGTTATGATGTTTGGCGGAATCACCTGCTGAGTATGGGATTTGGACGCACTTTGAATACGGATCTTTCTTTTGAATTGAAAGGGAATCTTCCTCCATCGGATGTTTTTGATAAAATATATGGTGCAGGCCATTGGAATGCCATGACCATCCGTTCGCTTTCCATCGGGCAGGGTGAAATATTAGCAACTCCTCTGCAATTAGTTAATTACGCATGCCTGGTAGCAAACCAGGGATTCTTTTATCCTCCGCATGTGGTAAGGACTGTAGGTAACGAAAAAACCAAGTTTTCATCACAAAAAAATATTTCAACAATCAATATCGATAATATAGAAGTTGTAAGACAAGGCATGATAGAGGTTTTTGCCGGCGATCATGGAACTGCACGCGCCTACAAACTCGACAGCATTACTATGGCCGGTAAAACCGGTACTGCGGATAATCCACATGGAAAACCACACTCAAACTTTATTGCATTTGCACCGGTTGAAAATCCTAAAATCGCTATTTGCGTTATTGTCGAAAACGCAGGTTTCGGATCAACGTATGCCGCCCCTATTGCCACTTTGTTAATTGAAAAATACCTTACTCGCAAAGTGAAACGTAAAGAACTTGAAGAAAGAATGATAAATTATAACTTACTGAACAATTGAAAGAACAAAAAGGTATATTCCGACATGTTGACCGCACATTGGTGCTTTTATACCTCACGCTTGTGCTGATGGGCTGGATAAGTATTTACGCGGCAGTATACAACAATGAACATTCGAGTATCTTTGATTTATCACAATCATATGGAAAACAAATGCTGTGGATTGGGACTGCCCTGGTGCTGGCATTAATGATAATGCTGACTGATGCAAAATTTTTCAATGCATTTGCTTACCCGATTTATATAGGGACAATCCTACTGCTTTTATTTGTATTGGTTGCCGGCACTGAAATTGCCGGATCAAAATCATGGTTCCAAATCGGTGAATTCAGGCTTCAACCTGCTGAATTTGCTAAGTTTGCAACCACATTGGCTTTAGCTCATTACCTGAGTGCACTGGATTTTGACAACCGCAAACGTAAATCACAAATCATTCCTATATTGATGCTGGCACTTCCGGCAATACTCATATTACTTCAGAATGATACAGGCTCTGCTATTGTATATTCTTCGTTAGCACTTGTATTGTACCGGCAGGGAATGCCGGGGAGTATTCTTTTGCTGGGCGTAGCCGTGGCTATTCTATCTATCATGGCACTGCTGTTTAATCAATACATAATTATTACAGTAATAGGAGTTTTACTCGTAGGTTTTATTTTCTTTATCCGGCGCACCTGGCAAAACATTGTAAAAGTAATCGGGATATTTATTGTGGCTTCCATGTTTGTTCTAAGTGTGAATTTCGCTTTCGAAAAAGTGCTTGAGCCCCATCAGAAAACCCGTATCAATGTGCTGCTTGGCAAACAAATAGACCTGAAAGGTGCCGGATATAATGTTAATCAATCCAAAATAGCAATTGGCTCAGGCGGTTTCTGGGGCAAAGGTTTCCTGAAAGGAACACAAACCAAGTTCAACTTTGTACCGGAACAAAGCACTGATTTTATCTTTTGTACTGTTGGTGAAGAATGGGGATTTATAGGCTCTACGTTGGTTATTCTGCTATTCCTTGCGCTGATTGTGCGTATTGTGATGATGGCCGAGCGACAACGCTCGGAATTCAGCCGCATTTATGGATATGGTGTAGCCTCTATCCTGTTTTTCCATTTCTTTGTGAACGTTGGCATGACCATCGGATTAATGCCGGTAATTGGCATTCCTCTGCCATTTTTCAGTTACGGAGGCTCATCCTTATGGGCTTTCACCATTTTGCTTTTTATCTTTATCAAGCAGGATTCCAACAGGTTGCAGCTGGTTTAAATACTATGTTTTAGTTTAAACCCGGAACCACATATCTTGTTCGCCCTTGGTAAACTGTTGATTTTTCGAGTGGAACCAGGGGTCCCACAAAATCTGCACTGGGTAATTGGAAATTTCAGAGGAGGTGAGCTGTTGCATCCCCATTGGCCAGAATGTGAACAGACATATTGAACAAACCCAGGTTGGTTGATACGCCCATTTGAATGGCAAATGACCTTTTCTTTTCATTTTTGTAAACTTTCCAGCTGGTGATATTGCCGCTGGCTGATACACCACCAACATCATTTAATCCCATCCCGGCATTGTTCCCCGATTGGACCACAGCCTGTGCAGAGTCAACCATTATATAGTTAAGGCCGGAAGGAACAGAATTTCTGGTGCCATCGCGACTGATAATATAACTGGCTTCCAACACAAACTGCCGGCTGTTGATCATCGCTGATTTTTCGTTAAATTGGAGGATTCGGGTTGCTTCACGTTCTGCTTTTGTCTCCTTTTTTGCAGATTTCCCGCTCTCAGATTGCGAAGCATTTTCCTGGGCAAATAATCCTGTTCCCAAAATCATCAGAACCATTGCTAAAATTATGTTTTTCCTTATCTGGAATATTTATATAATTTATAAATCAGGTTTATCTGCAATTCATTCAATAGAATTCTATTGCAAAAACCATTCCAATTGCCTACTGTTAAAATTCGGATATTTCATGTTACCTCTTGTATATCAGTGCATAAAAAAAACCGCCCCTGAACGAAGGCGGTTTTATATACATATGTTTTTAACAGATTAGTAGAATATTATGCGGTGATCCTTCACATCAGCTTTTTCCTGGAGAATATTCGGAACCATCCCGACCCGACTTTGGAAATACATTGCCATCTGCCTTTTCTGATTTGCGAAATCTGTTGTTGCCGGTGGTTCCTGCATATTATCCAAAACAAATGAATAAACGCCCATATCGCCTTGAACAGGACCTGTTACCACTGCTTTTTTTGCTGCAAAAATTTCTCCTGTTACCTTAGCTTCGTGTCCGTAATTCGGGATGTTAGCGCTGGCAAAAGATACATCTACAGTATCAATGCGGGTATCAGGGAACATCTGAACAAGTGTATTAAGATCTTTGGCTTTAGCAAACTGCTCGTTAACTTTTTGCACCAGATATTCAGCTTTCTTTTCTCGAATAACGAGAGGTTTAATCTGATCCTTTAAAACATCAAGAGGAATAATTCCTTTTTCAATTTTATTTTTCAATGCTGCTACCACATAGGTTCCTTCGACATCAAATACATTTGAAACAGCATTTTTGTCAGTTTCTGTATTAAACGCCCAACGTACAACCTCACGGGCAGCCTTAAGACCGGGAATTGTATTGTCGCTTTCCGAAAGGTTAGGGTTATTGCGTAAATTCATGCCCTTTTCCTTAGCGGCCTTATCAAATTTCTCCAACGTATTGTTTGCAGCGGCAAAATTGCTGGCTTCGTTATATATTGACTCAATGGTTTTGGAACCTGGTTCCATGCGGAAGTCTACACTGGCAACTTTAACCTTTAATGAAGGATCTTTTTTACCGGCAATTTTAATAATATGGTATCCAAACTGAGTTTCAACCTTTTTAATATCACCAACTGAGCCTTTAAGCACTGCTTCGTTAAATTCAGGCACCATAGCTCCGTCAGCAAACCAACCCAAATCACCGAGTTTAGCTTTGGCAGCCTGGTCATCACTAATTGTGCCGGCAATACCATCGAATGCTGCAGGATTTTTCTGAACTACGGTTAAAATACTATCAGCAAGTTTATCGGCCTCTTCGCGGGTACGGGTGGCAGTTTGAACCGGGGTGCCTGCATATGAAATCAGGATATGACTTGCCTTGAGTGAATCAGGTGTTGACTGGCGGTCAATAATTTTAAATATTCTTAACATGCCGTTATCTTCAATCGGTTGCGTAACCGCACCAATCGGATCATTGAAAAGCATTGAGTCAATATTCGGCGAAAAGGTTCCGCGTTTATGCCATGTACTGTCGTAACGGTTATCTGAAGTTGAATTTACAAAACCTGGTATATCTGCAGCAACCAATAACTCATCATATGCTTTTTGCATGTTCGATTTTAAAAGTGTCAGGTCTTCGGCTGACATTTTGGGTTCGAACAATACATAGTTAATATCACGCACAGGTTTATCCTGTTTGTATTTATAACTATTCTCTTTGTAATATTTTTGGTAATCAGCATCTGTAACTTTTACAGCGCTGTCGCTTACTGTTTGATACGGGATACCGGCAATACGAACCTGTGCCATAGCATTCGACTCCATATAGTTTCGTTTCGCGAAAGCTGTTGGCACATAAAAAGCTTTGGTAATCAAATCGTTGTATTTTGCTGATTGTCTTTCACTTTTAATATATTTTTCCATCTGCAGGTAACGCTGTTTGTTTTCAGGTGTTACCATTTCAGGATTATCGAGGTTTTGAAGAAATGTATTCACGGCTTTTTGGTCGAACTGGCCGGTTTCACGATTAGTGAAACTCTGTACTATAACCTGATGTGGGTTTTTCCCCCTGATCATGTCATCAAGTTCTTCTAAAGGTACAGCCACGCCAAGCATATCGTATTGCTTTGACATTACAATTTCGTTTACCATCTGCTGCCAGGTTTGCTGACGAACCTGATAATTTTCTTCAGCCGTAAGATTTTCCTTACCACTGTTAGCTTTTTGCATTTCAGTGTTTTCGTCTACTCTCCTGTTAAATTCAGTAATCGAAATTTTATCACCTGCAACAACTCCTATTGTATTGGATTGCTTGCCTTGTTTGCGTTGGAAATCGCTAAGCACAAAAAGTAAAAGTGCAACACCAATAATAGCTACAAGTAACCAGTAATGTTTTCGTATTTCGCCAATAATTGCCATCTGTAATTAATTTAATAGATTTCATAAAAGAGGTGCAAATTTACAATAATTCCTCACTTGGAAAAATATTTTTTCATTCTTATGAAGGATTTGCGAAAGGAAAGCATTTATAAATGAAACCATTAAGGATAGCCTTCCTCTTTTATGTATTTTCTATAAAGAAATAAGGAAGATGAAATTGAAAAGTAGGGTTACGATGGGCAATGAAGTAAGATGTAAGTTATAAGATGTAAGGTGAAGGGTGTAAGGTTAGGTGAGGAAGGAGAGCAAAAAAGCAATGCGGGATTTTAGCAATGGAGATCCGGCATGCTTTAATCTTCAATTTTCAGGAACACTTTATCAATCCTGCTGCCTGATGCTTCGAGAATGGTAAATGTGAATCTGTCAATCTGAATCTGTTCACGGATTTGCGGGATACTCTGGTGATGTTTAAGAATAAGCCCGGCAAGGGTTTCATACTCATCCGACTGAGGCAGGTTTAATGAATACTCCTGGTTGAGAAAATCAATTTCGAGACGGCCGGCTAAAACAAATTCATTGTCACTGTTTTGTTTTACATTCTGCTCATCTACATCAAATTCATCCTCTATTTCTCCGAATATCTCCTCAATTAAATCCTCAACACTAACCATTCCGGCAGTACCGCCAAACTCGTCTACCACAACAGCAACGCTTTTTCGCTGGCTTATCATCATATCAAGTACATCGCTGGCTGCAATAGTTTCAGGAACGATAATAACATTGCGTACAACTGATTTAATATTTTCAGGTTTACCAAAAAGGTCAAATAAATGAACATACCCGGTCAGGTTATCGATGCTTCCCTTATAAATTGGGATTTTTGAATGCTGTGATTCGATAAAAAGGGCATGGAGTTCTTCAATTGTTGTAACATCGTCGACAGCAATTATTTCGTTACGTGGCACCATGCATTCACGCACTTTGGTTGAATGAAATTCGCGTACATTCTGAATCATTTGCATTTCGCTGGATTCATCAACCTCTGCAGCTGCCGGACTATAAAAATCGCGTATGTACTCATCGAAATCAACCGCCGAAAACTGATATCTTACCATTCCGGCTTTCATACCAAAAATATACCTCAGAATTAACTCGGACAATCCAAGAAAAAAATACATAAACGGGAACAACATAAAGTAAACCAGGTAAACCGGTACAGCAAAGAAATTCAGCAAACCGTTAGGGTTAAGCCTGAATAGTATTTTAGGTAAAAATTCAGCAGTAATCAATATTAATGAAGTGGAGATAATAGTTTGAAAAAACAGGATGATACCTTCGGTAGCCATCACATCAGGAAGTGCGTTTTTTAAAACCGGCCCCAATACAGCAGCAGCTGCAATACCATAAATTACCAGCGAAATATTATTGCCTACCAAAAGAGCACCTATAAACCGGGATGGATGATGAACAAAACCGGAAATAAGTCTGGCAGACAAAAAGCCTTTGCCTTTTTCGAGTTCAATCCGGAGTTTATTGGATGTTACAAATGCAATTTCCATTCCCGAGAAAAAGGCGGAAGCCATAAGTGTAAAAGCAATAATCACATAATTGTTCATCGGGTTTCTGAAAGAAAAAATAGTAGCAAGGCAAATGTTTTCAAAGTGAGAATAAGCAAATTTAAACTAATGTTTGATCTTTTGATGAAATAATACCTAAAAAACGAGCATATATAAGCTCCGGATTAGTTCTGCTTATTCTCATCCACGTAAATAGTGCCGGTAACATTTTTGATAGACCAGTTAGTAAAAAGCTCATCCGATTCCATTCCTTTTCCCATGATAATCCTGTCGGGAGTAGTAATTTTTACGAATTCATTGGTCGATACCTTTTTGGCATTCATGTCGTAAAGCAAGCTTTCGGTATTGAGTTGTTCCTGTTTTTGAAAATTGCGAACTATAACATTGCCACGGGCTTCCATAGTTCGTTTGTTGTCGTAGCTGATACCGTAATTAGCGGTAATTTCGCTTTTCGGCTGATTAATGGAATCGAAAAATACAATTTTCAACCCGTCGGGAAATTCAGTATAAGCATCCTGTTTCTGATAACTCATCATCCTGGGGGCGGTAAGTTCAAGGGTAATC
>CAJDUB010000036.1_pt1 | contig 10979 bp, 9 predicted proteins | sample 7390251 | NCBI WGS metagenome assembly CAJDUB01 (sample SAMEA7055665, study PRJEB34461) | soil metagenome | biome: terrestrial ecosystem; feature: Peninsula; material: soil | place: Antarctica | collected 2016
GTGATATATCGTTCACCTTTTAATATTCTTTGTATTGCTTCCGCAAATTCCTTTGCAGGGATTTCTTTTGTTAAATAGGCTGAAGCACCCGCTTTTATAGATCTCACTGCAAACTGATCCTCGGGGTACATACTGAAAATAATAACTGGTATTTCAGGACAATTTTCTTTAATTTCTTTTAATACCTCCATTCCGTTCCGGCCAGGCATACTGATATCCAGGATTATCAGGTTCCATTTGATTTCATGAATAAAACGTAGTGTTTCGGAGGCGTTACCGGCTTCGCCAAACAAGGCATCCGGAAAGCTTGCTGATAATGATTTAATTATACCTGACCTTACCATACTGTGATCATCAGCAATAAGAATCTTTATCATTATCGATTCCATTTAATTACCATTTGTATATATGAGTTATAAATGTATATTTAATTTCTTCTGAGTAAAAACGTGACTATTGTTCCTTTGCCAGGTTTGCTTTGAATCTTGATTTTGCCGCCGATAGATAATGCCCGCTCCTGGATTCCCAATATTCCTAAAGAATCAACACCGATAGTATTACTCAATTCGAAACCGGTTCCATTATCTGAAACATGTAATATGAAACAATCGTCTTGTTTGATTGTAAAAACATTAACTTTTGTTGCTTTTGAGTGTCGGCTCACATTGGTAAGGATTTCCTGAAGAATCCGAAAAATAATGGTTGTTTCATTTTTGCTGAATTCAAAATCAATTTCATTCCTGTCGAAATCACAACATATTCTGGTTCTGAGCTGAAACTGTTCTATCTGCCATTCAATGGCAGGGAAAAGGCCAAGGTGATCCAAAATACCGGGTCTTAATTCCGTTGCTATTTTTCTCACGGTATTGATCATGGATTCGATCATGCTGTTTATCGATTCCAATCCATTTTTTACCAGCTCCATTGATAAACCGGTATTATTTCTTAATTCTTCTATATCATACTTCATAACGGTGAGCATGTGTCCAAACTCATCATGGATTTCCCGGGCTATATGGGTCCGTTCTTCTTCAGCTATTGCATCTATACGTTGAGTTAACGCCCTTAAATGCCTTTGTGAATCAATTAATACACTTTCCGCTTTCTTTCTTTCGGATATATCGCGGTTGCTGCCACGCTGACCCAGAAATTTTCCTTCCTGATTAAAAACCGGCTGGCACGCATGCCCCACCCAACGTTCTTCACCGGTTTTTGTAATGATTCGAAAATCAATAGGACAATCCGATGAATTAACTTTTCGTTTGTCCGAAAAATGTTTTGCAACAATATCACGATCATCGGGATGAGCCATTTTGATAATTAATTCCGGATCATTTAGAAGATCTTCAACAGCATAACCGCTTAATATTTTGAATGAAGGCGAAACATAAAATGAATTTCCCATCCGGGCCTAGCCAGGTTTCGCTATCGTATGTATAATCAGCAACTGTCCGGTATTTTTCTTCTGCAATTTTAAGATGTTGCTCTTTCTGCTTGCGAATAGCTATTTCATTCTTTAACAGTTTATTAGCTTCTTGCAGTTCAGCGGTTCTTTCATTAACGAGTATTTCAAGTTTATCGCGGGAGGTTATGATCGCCTCTTCCAATTGCCTGTGCTCCAGTTCACTGGCTGCACGGATAGAAACTTGTTTCAGCACCATTTCAATCGAACGGGTATTAATAATTGGTTTGCGACCGATAACTGCTATGAGCCCGACAGGTTTTCCTTCCGATCCCCACAAGGTGATCCCGATATAACTTTCAGCCAGCATTTCCTTCAGAATTAAATCTTTCGGAAAAAGATACCGCACCTCCCGGGGAAAGCAACAAACCGACTGGCCAACAACCTGACCGCATGGAGTATCTGAGAGTTCATAACTGATATTCTCCTCAAAATGTCCGTCAAAATAAACAGCTACTGTATGAGCTTCCAGCCCATTATCTATCAGCCTGTCGATACAAACGTAGTCCATTCCCAATGTTTTGGCCAGATATTCTGCCAGGGTTGCAAAGAAATCCTTGCCGGATTCGATCCAGCTGTTTCCTAGTAAAAAGGACTGCGTATCTTCAATTTGTTTCTGCAGAGTAATATCGGTAAGTATCAAAAGGATTTGAAACTCCTTTTTGATTTCGGTAATCGCAATATCCAGCCGCACAAATAATTGCTGGCCATCCGACCTTACTATTCTTACTTCACAAACCTGGTGCTTCCTGGTTTCTATATGAGTTGAACAATAAAGATCAAAGACATTCTGATCTTCAGGATTAATAAACTCAGTAAAATTTATATTCAGCAGAGAACTCCGGTCATATCCCAGTAAAGAAGCCCCGGTTAAATTTACATCCTGGATAATCCTTCTATAATTTAGCGTAAAATAGCTATTAGGAGTAAATTCAATGATTTCAGTTAACTTTTTTTGATAGTGTTCCAGGTTAGAATGAGCTTTAATGAGTTCTTCGTTTTGCATTTCCAGTTCAACCTGGTGCACCTGGAGTTCGTGAAAAAGTTTTAAGTCGCCGGCAATGGATGTCATATGTTTCTCATTCCCTGCTGATTGTTTTAACTGATTTTCTGCTATTTTGCGGAGTGAATCAGTATGCAATTTATTTTGCTTCCTGTTTGGCATATACAGTAAGTATTAAAAACGATTTCAGCTATTTACAAGCAGTCCTTGTCAGTGAAGCAAATATAAAGCAAATTTTTTTAGAAAATCATTCAGCAGTTTCAAAAAATGAATTGATTAGCCTACACCCGGCATCATTATCAGATATAGTTAACAGCAGTTTCCCTTCCTGGCAATAATCCCAACATACATTCCGAGAAATGCTGCATAGAAATCACCAGAAAGGGAAAGCTTGTTAACATGCGAAAATGACTTTTATTGGCAATAACATTTAATTAAATACGCTATCCCGGATTTTTCAATCCCGAATTGCTATTTCGGGCATATTATTACTTAAATATTGGGCCAGTGTTTAGTTTTTCAATTACGCAGTAAAGAATAATGTTATTCAAGATGGTTGCTGCTGTAGTAAGCTTCTTCGCTTACTACTTTCCCATCCTTATTAAAGCTATGGGCTAACATGAGCGGTAATTCAACTTTTTTACCGTCTTTTTTTGAAACACTTGACAATACCCACCAGGAATAAACTACATATAAATCGCCCTTGGCATAATAAATACAATCCGGGTAGCCAACCTGTTTCATTTTTATATTATCTGAGTCTGCAAAAGTCTGCGCCCATTCCTTTTTACGTGTTGTTAAATCTTTGGTATCGCCCCATTTCATAGTAGAATTGCTAAAACTGGCATCGGGCGAGAAATAAGAAGCCAGAGCATCCAGGTTCTCTGAACAATAAGCATTTACGGCTTTCCTGACAGTAATGATTAATGGGTGATTTACATAAATTTTACCGTTTTCCTCTGTTGTCCCGCTTGAATTGATTGCCTCAAACTGGTCATTATTAAAATACAGGAACAAGGCTGTAATTTTACCTGCCTTATTAAAACTGTACAAATTGTGCATATGCAGATTCAGGTTAATCCCGCTCTTTTTATGGATTCCTGTTATTAACAGCCAGTCCTGCACCCAGAGGCCGCCTTTGGAATAATCAATAGCATCAGGATAAGCCGGTTTATCATCAACTACTTTTAAGTTCTCGAACTCGCTTGCCCACCAGTCAATACTTTTCAGATAATCCTCCCTTTTCTGCGGGGTTTCGCTTCCGTTATAAATGGCAACCATACTGTCAGCAAGGAAGGCTCCAACAGCGGCTTTGTCGCCTTTTTCGAAAGCGGCCCATAGTTTTTTGGTTTTGTCAATTGCCGGATGCTGATCATAAACAGTACCGTTTTTTTCCTGGGCATAGATTGCCAGCCCTAAAAACATAGCAATAGTAAGAATTAGTAATTTTTTCATCATGTATTGGTTTTTGGTTTCCTACTCTGTTAAAGGATTTTCGGATTCTTCCTGAAAGGTATTTTACAATACCCTTTATATATCTAACATTTTATATACTTAAATGTTTTCCTTAGTATAATGATTAACATATAGTTAACATTATGGGATTTCGATATTTCCGTATTTATGTCCTTTTACGGCGGATGATGTAAGGCAGATTTTGAACTCATGGAGAATTAAACCGGGTTTGTGTTAATACATTCCAATACTGCCGAAAGTATTCAGATGCACTGCCAGGCAACCTGGATATTGCCTGAAGTTTGATACGCAAGCTGATTTGAATATTCCAGTTATTGCGGGTGGGATTCAGCAATATTCCATTTGTTCTTACCTAAATTTAGTTTCCACAAGAAGTAAACATATGGACCTACAAATAAACCATTTCGGCGGAAAGCTTAAAAAACAAAAGCGGATGAACTTTGGAATTCACCCGCTTTTGCGATATGATTAAATTAATCAGGGCGCCGGTGCCGATACTGTAACAATAACAGGCAATTGTACTTCAAAAAGCGCGTCAAACTGCTGTGCTGTCAGAATATGACCTTGCTTTTGAGCATTATTTGCAATGCTGTAACCCCATTCGGCAGCAGCCATGCGTTGTGCCGGAGTTCCGTGATGGCCACTACTGGTAAAACTACAATCTCCGATATTAAAGAACACCTGCAGGAATTGCTTTACCCTTTTCCACTGCATGGAGGCTCCTCTGGCGTGCGAAAGGTAATAAGCTGAATAGGCATCTGCCATCAGTTCGGTTCTGCGGGTACCTTCGGAAGTGTTTGGACCGAACAAATTAAGCTGCGACTGAATCTGATGACCGAATTCGTGTGCAAGTATTGCCTGTGGAGCTACATCGTCGTATCCAAGAGCAGTAAATGCTTCCATAATACCGTCACCCATGATGATTTTAGCCGGAATTACACCATTTATCCCAAAAGGAGGATATGGAAAAGCGTCTGAGGAAAAGGCATTCAGGGTAAAGATGGGGTGATCCCCATTTCTGTATTCCGGAAAAACCTGCAGGAAGAATAACACATAGTCAGCATAATATTCTGCATCAGCCTGATCTAAACCAAATGCGGCAATATACGTTCTGATCATTTTAGCCCTGTCGCGCAGCATGCCTCCATGCATGGCCGCCAAAACGATGTTATCCGTTTGAAAATTCCAAAAACGTTTAAGATCCTTGAATGTTTTTGTCAGTTTTTGAGAATATTCTCCGTTTTTCCCAAAACGCTGGTTTGCGGAGTTGTTTTCAAATACTAAAGCATCGTAGCTTGGTAAATCCAGCATAGCGGTAGCATCAGCATAATAAAAGGAATCACCGTTCCAGTCGGAAAGCTGCCCGCTTATCCAAACCGTGAATGGTGTTGTAGTACAAGGTGACGCTGCAACATTCATCATATTGTGAGCCAGATCCGTATACTCATGTTTCGCCAGAATATGGGAAGTGATTTGGTTGATTCTCGTTCTGTCAGCACTCGATAAAGTTGATTGAAACCCGGCTAGTTTTGCCTTAAATTCAGCAGATAAACTTGCGGATTTGCTACTTTTCAATTCATTTGAATTTGTACTGTCATTTGAACCAGGATCCTTTTTACAGCCTGTAGCTATAAAAAAAGAAATGAAAATAATTGCAATTAAGGGTTTAAATATTCGCATAATAAATCGGTTTTGGGTTAGTATCCTACTCTGTTAAAGGATTTTCGGATTCTTCCTGGAAGGTAGTTTAAAATACCTTATATATCTAACATTTTAGATATATATAAGTTTTCATAGCTTTATTATTAACACATAGTTAACAAATTGGTTTTGGTGTAAAAACATATTTGGAGGTTAGGATTTTTAAAATATATGCAAGTGCAACTAAAATATGAAAAGCAGAAAATACAGTAAAAAGTTTGAGTTTTATATACTTTCTCTTTGTTTATCATCAAAAAACAAAAAGCTTCTTTAGAATATTAATCCAGAGAGGTTTATTAATTTTAAAGTTGTCCGGCCAGGGCTCGAACCTGAACTTTTCTGAGATATTAGTACATTAATTCTGTAATGGGAAAATCAAACATTCGAAATAAAACTGAAAAAGATTCAGGAATACTATTACAAGAATAAAAACTATACCATTAAAGCTACTTTCCAATATGCCAGTTCAGAATTTAACCGTAATTTTAAAGAGATAATTTTTTCCTTTCTGATTCACTTCCTTATTATTCCTGAATTTCTTGATTCTTGCTATTTAAAGCTTTTACATTCTGGTGCGAAACAATGCTTTTTCCTGTTTTTGCTTCTATTTCCTTACGTGTATTGCCGGCAATGGTTCCCCCTTGTTTTGCAATTGTTTTGCTTTGATTAAAAGTTTCAGGCTTCTTTTCTTTGGAAATTTCGGTTAAAGCAAAATATATAATGAATTTCTTTCAGCCGTAGTAAAATTTGTATCCAAATCAGTAATTTAAAACAGGTTGAATTATCATTGATAAGGAATCATAAAGCCAATGTAAGCATGCAATGTTGTATGTATGGGCATAAAAAAACCACTTACAAAAGGCTTCGTAAGTAGTTTATTTTCAATGTTGTCCGACCAGGGCTCGAACCTGGACTCTTCTGATCCAGAATCAGACGTGTTGCCAATTACACCATCAGACAATTATTTGTAACGGGAGTGCAAAATTATACTTTTTTTGTTTTTGGCAGCTATTTATAGGAAAAGATTTTTGAAAAGACGGAAGTCGGGAGTCCGAAGACCGGAGTCCATAGTGGCAGTAGTATAATTTTTTAGGACTAGCTTTTAATACAATTGCTCCAATGAATTTGCGTTCTCTGTTAAATCCAAAATCTAATATCCGAAATCCGAAATTCAACATCCGACATTCTACCCTTTTACCGATTTCGTCCAGGTATCTTTAAGTGCCACTGTACGATTAAATACAATTTTTGAATTATTTGAATCCGGATCCACACAGAAATAACCCAATCGCTCGAACTGAAATCTGTCACCAGCTTTTGCTTTGGAAACCGAAGCTTCAGCATAAGCTGTAATAACTTTTAATGAATCGGGATTAACATTTTCTTTAAAATCATGTCCTTCTTCAACATTTTCAGGCGTTTCAGTTGAGAACAACCTGTCGTATAAACGTACTTCGACCGGCAAAGCGTGAGCTACTGATACCCAATGAAGTGTACCCTTTACTTTTTTGTTACTATTTGGTTGTCCACTGCGGGTATCAGCCTGGTATGTACAATGGATTTCGGTAATATTACCGTCATTATCCTTTACAATACTCTCACATTGAATAATATAACCATATTTCAACCGGACTTCACCACCTGGTTTGAGCCTGAAGAATTTACCGCTTGGATTTTCCTGGAAGTCTTCGCGCTCTATATATAACTCTTTTGAGAATTGTACAATTCGGCTACCTGCTTCCGGATCACCGGGATTATTGGCAGCTTCGAGTTCTTCGACCTGTCCTGCCGGGAAATTATCAAGAATAAGTTTAACCGGATTCAGTACCGTCATTACACGGTTTGAGCGTTTGTTGAGGTCTTCGCGTACGCAGAACTCGAGCAAAGCCACATCAATAGTCTGATCGCGCTTGGCAATTCCTATGGTATCGGCGAAGTTTCGCAGCGATTCGGGTGTATATCCACGGCGGCGAAGTCCGCAAATGGTTGGCATGCGTGGATCGTCCCAGCCATTTACAACTTTATCATTTACAAGCTGTAACAATTTGCGCTTGCTCATCATGGTATATGTCAGGTTTAAACGGGCAAATTCGATCTGTCGCGGACGATAATCGCCTTTGGCTACTTGTTCAAGGTACCATTCATAAAGTGGCCTGTGGACCTCGAATTCAAGCGTACAGATGCTATGGGTAATTCCTTCGAGGTAATCGCTCTGGCCATGCGCATAATCATACATGGGATAAATACACCATTTATCACCGGTGCGGTGGTGATTGGTATGAAGAATGCGGTACATAATAGGATCGCGCATCAGCATATTGGGATGGGCCATATCAATTTTAGCACGCAAAACTTTTGAACCATCCGCAAACTCACCGTTTTTCATACGGATGAAAAGATCCAGATTTTCCTCAATGGTCCGGTTGCGATAAGGACTTTCCTTGCCCGCACGTGTGACCGTACCACGGTATTCGCTTATCAGTTCGGCATTCAAATCATCCACATAGGCATTTCCATCCCTAATTATTTTAACAGCCCAATCGTAAAGCTGATCGAAATAATCGGATGCATAATACAGCCGGTCGCCCCAGTCGAATCCAAGCCAATGCACATCTTCCATAATGCTATCCACATACTCGGTATCTTCTTTTACCGGGTTGGTATCATCAAACCTGAGGTTAGCCAGACCATTGTATTTAATAGCTGTGCCGAAATTCAGGCAAATACTTTTAGCATGGCCGATATGAAGGTATCCGTTTGGTTCCGGAGGGAAACGGGTATGAACACGTCCCTGGTTTTTACCGCGCGAAAGTTCTTCTTCAATAATCTGGTGAATAAAGTTAAGCGGCGCTTTTTCTTCAGCTGCGGGAATATTGTTATCGTCTGTCATGATGATTAGGCATTTATGCTTGTTATTTTAAAATAGTGTGCAAAGGTATGAGAAAGGGGTTGATTAGTTAATGGAAAGCAGTTAATAGTTAATTGAAAATGGATAAAAAAAATAGTTAATGTTTAAAAGTTCCCTTCGGCTAAGCTCAAGGTGACAAATGGAAAATAGTTGCTTTAAAGTGCTTAAATAGGCTGAATAGAACTAATTTTGCATTCAAACGTTTTAAAAAGGAGTTAGGGGTTAGGATTTAGGGTTTTGGCACTTCCGTGCCCGGTTCAGGTCGGCCTTTCACTCATTGTAACAAGATTTCGGAATTTCAGACTGTTAACCATTAACTTATAACCAATAACTAATCAACAACAATGGGCCTTATTGAAATAGAAGGAATGGATTTTTTTGCTTATCACGGCTGCTTTAAGGAAGAGCGCGTAATAGGCACCAGGTTTACCGTTGATGCATGGCTAACAACCGATACCGCCGAAGCAGAAGCCAGCGATGAACTGAAACACACTGTAAATTACCAGGCCGTGTATGCACTTATCCGGGACGAAATGGAACAACACTCCCATCTGCTCGAACACGTAGCCCGAAGGATTATTGATGCTCTTTACCGTGATTTCAAAACACTGACTTATGTGAAAATAAAAGTATCGAAACTTAATCCTGCACTGGCGCATGGCGGTAAGATAAAACAGGTAAGTGTAACTCTCGAACGATAAATTTCGGATGTCGGATTGCGGATGTTAGCTGTTAGATTTTTTACACTGCTCCCCTTTAATTTTTCATTTTCTCTACTTTTAAATAGAATACCCAATACGTATGAATAACAAGGAACGTCCGTTTGAACAAAAGAAATGTCCCCGTTGCGGAAATACCTTTGTTTGCAGCACTTCGGCAAAATGCTGGTGTTTTGAAATTGAAATTCCTGCTCCAACTATGGAAACAATACAGGACACATGGAACGGGTGCCTTTGTCCCGACTGCCTGAAGTCGTTTGCGAACCAGGTTTAAAAAAGTATTTGTTCATAAAAAGGTAATTACTACCTTTGCACCCCCTAAACAAGGTTTCGTGGCCGAGTGGCTAGGCAGCGGTCTGCAAAACCGCGTACAGCGGTTCGAATCCGCTCGAAACCTCACTAAAAGCCTCCTTTTCGGAGGCTTTTGTCGTTTCTGGAATTTTTTATTGTAATTATTATTTTGTGATAAACTGAGAACTGAATATTTATATATTTGCCCTTTAAAATTGCAGTAACACAACAGCATAAATTTTAGTTATAGCCTTTTATAAATCTTCAAAATTTATTTTTTATGTGCTGATTTTAAAAGATACATGTAAATCAACGTTGCCAAAGTATCTCTTCCCAAAGAATCATCAGATTTATAAATAATAATATATCCACCCCAATTTTACTTGTATAATCTTTAATACTTATGAAAACAAAAAGTCGTATTACTCTGCTAATCTGCAATCTTATTGCAATCTCCCTATTCTTTATCAGTTTACCAAATACTGTATCAGCGCAAGATATCATTACTTTAAAAAGCGGTGAGGAAATCAGCGCCAAAGTGACTGATATTGAACAGACCGTAATCAGGTACAGGAAATTTGACAATCAAACCGGTCCCGTTTACACTGTTGAAAAAAAAGATGTTTTTATGATTAAGTATGAAAACGGGTCTAAGGATGTATTTGATTACCAGCCTGTAACACACGATGATTTACTTTCGCCGGACGAAATAAATACTCCAACCGCTGATGTAGAAAAACTTACTGCCGCCAGAAGAGGTGCAGTAATGAAGGATAAGCAGAAACTTAAGCCTTATGAAGTAAAAGCAATAATGAGCCCTAATTACGCTGCATTAAAAAAATACAAAGGGGCAAGGGCATTTAATACACTGGGAATAATATTCACCGTTATAGGCGTTATTGATCTTGGACTGGCCATAAATTATACAATACAAAGTTATGATGCTACAGGTAACTTTTTATTAGGAGGCCTGGAGATAGGGGCCGGGCTCGTATTTGCTTCAGTAAGAAACAATAAAACTTATGGTTCAGTACTGATTTACAATTCAGGATTAAAAACACATCATACATCCAGCCTGAATGTAGGTTTTACACCTCACGGAGCAGGCTTGTGTTTTAATTTTTAGACTAACTTATTTTTACAAAAAGAGGCAGCCCAAATTATAGGACTGCCTCATTTTACTTTGTAAAGCGATAATCTATTCTGCTTTCTTAAATACAATTGCTACTAAGGTTTTATCATCACCACCCATATTTATGGTCATTCCATAAGGACGCGCCGGATCAATTTTAACCTGGTTCAAGCCGGCTTTTCCTGTTAGTTGCTCCCAGATAGTAACGGCCATATGCACGCCGGTTGCTCCTGTTGGGTGACCCCAGCCTATGAGTCCGCCGGTTGTATTGATAGGAATTTTGCCGT
>CAJDUB010000088.1_pt1 | contig 10957 bp, 11 predicted proteins | sample 7390251 | NCBI WGS metagenome assembly CAJDUB01 (sample SAMEA7055665, study PRJEB34461) | soil metagenome | biome: terrestrial ecosystem; feature: Peninsula; material: soil | place: Antarctica | collected 2016
TTTTAACATATCCCAGTCGGAAGGTAACCCAACTTTAAGATCAATAGGAAGGCGCTGGAAAGTAACTCCCGATTGAAGAGCAACGGTTGCAACCGGTTTTTCCATCCGTAACCATTTCTTTTGTTTTATCGATAGCACTTTTTGTGTAGGATCATACGGTTCTGATGAGCCGGAAGCATTCGCCAGTGAAGCATCTTTAACAATTCTCACAGTTTTTTGTATCCCGTTTTTATCAAACGTAGTATGGAGATTGAGAACAACTCCGGAGGGTGCATCATAATAGGCCACCAGCTGGTTTTTATACTCGCCACCCTTTTTTATCAATTCAACCAGTTCCTTTTTTTTATTCAGGATGTAAAAGTGCTTCCCGGATTTTTCATTGAGATAATAAACCGGGTTATCGCCCTGAACAATCGCTTCAAAGAATTTTTTAACCGTATCATTCCCCGAAATACTTTTTAAGGAAATGTAATCTGTTTTCCCGTACCCATATGCAAGTATCTGATCAGGATTATAGGTTATAATCTCGGATTTTGGATACTTGCTATATCTACAGGTTTGGGTAGAGTTGGTTCCTGACTGTGTATAAATATAACCTGAAATATAAGCACTGTCGTTCCGGATATAGCCGAGTTTCTGAGCAAAAATAATTGTACTAAAACTTGTAATAATTAAAAATAAAATCAATTTTTTCATCTGTTATTATTTATTTTTTGCGGGTCAGATGGAATACGCCAGATTCAGGATAATATCATCTTCGGTTGGTGATTTATCGAATCATAGCTATTTCATAGGCTTATATGCTAAATTTATTATTTGATCTTGTAAAAGCTGAATCCTAATTAAAATTTATATCTGTAATTAATGGTGTAAATGTATAAGAAAATATTTCATATTGATATCGTGCATAAACAAAATGCGCAAAAATGTTGTTTTATCTGGATAATTACTGGCTAACACAGTTTAAATCCCTGTTATCCTGCTGAAATACAACTTTTCAATAACCAATGTTAGAGAATAGAATCAACAAAATAATACTGAAGGAAAGCCTTGCCAATGAATCTTTTACCCGCAAAACCCTTTCCTTTTACCGGTATGTGTCAATCGAAAATCCTTCTGAATTCCGCGATGATTTGTTCCGTAAATGGTCGGAACTGAATTGTTTTGGCCGCATTTATGTGGCCCGCGAAGGCATCAATGCACAAATGAGCGTTCCGGAGCATAATCTGGAGAAATTCCTGAAGCAGCTAAACTCTATGCCCAAACTGGCTGAAGTCCCCATAAAATATGCAATTGTGGATGACGGAAAATCCTTTTACAAGCTTACCATAAAAGTAAGACCCAAAATTGTTGCCGACGGACTTGATTACGATACATACGATCTTTCAAAAGTTGGCAAACATCTGTCGGCTCTGGAATTTCACGATTTGGCCGGAGAATCCGAAACCGTTGTAATTGATATGCGGAATCATTACGAAAGCGAAATCGGAAGATTCGAAAAGGCAGTTTGTCCTGATGCTGATACCTTTAAAGATGCCATTCAAATGGTAATTCAGGATTTTGAAACCCGGAAGGATAAAAAAATCCTGCTTTACTGCACTGGCGGAATCCGCTGCGAGAAAGCCAGTTCATTCCTTTTACAAAATGGATTTACTGATGTGTCGCAACTCTACGGTGGAATTATCGAGTATGCCCAGCAAATCAAACATCTTGGATTGTCATCAAAGTTTATCGGGAAAAATTTTGTTTTCGACGAGCGCCTGGGCGAAACCATTGACGGACAGGTAATTTCGCATTGCCATCAATGCGGAAAGCCAGCAGATACGCATGTAAACTGTGCAAACAACGATTGCCACCTTCTTTTTATCCAATGTGATGAGTGTGCTTCAAAGTATGATAAATGTTGCTCCGAAGAATGTGCTGAAATCATAAAACTACCTTTGGAAACCCGGCGCGAACTTCGGGTTACAAATCACCGCAAATATGCCGGCAGTAAAATTTACAAAAGCAAATTATCTCCTTTTCTATTGAAATCAAATGCGAAAACGGGGCAAACTTCGATCAATGGTTAATTTCTGGCAAACACTTAAAAAGCCGATTATTGCCCTTGCACCCATGGAAGATGTCACGGACACTGTTTTCCGCGAGGTAGTGCTTTCGGTTTCGGATATTGATGCCCTGAATGTTGTATTTACTGAGTTTACCTCCACCGATGGATTGTGCCACGAAAAAGGCAGGCCTAAAGTGATTGAACGCCTGATGGTAAATGTGAGTGAACTGAACTTGCTGAAATCGCGCAATACCAAACTGGTTGCCCAGATCTGGGGCGGTGATCCGGAAAAATTCCGTCTGAGTTCAAAAATGATTACGGAAATGAATTTGTTCGACGGCATTGATATCAATATGGGTTGTCCGGCAAAAAAGGTGGTAAAAAATAAAAGCTGCGCCAATTTGATTAACTATCCGGAACTAGCGAAAGAAATTATTTATGCCACAAGTGAATCCACAGATTTACCTGTTAGCGTAAAAACCCGGATCGGTTTCAGCCATATCAATACCGAAGAATGGATCAGCCATTTGCTCGAAACTGCGCCAAAAGCAATAACTATTCATGGCCGCACCCGCAAAATGATGTCGAACGGGCCGGCGCTTTGGGACGAAATCGGTAAAGCTGTTACCTTGAGAAACCAGCTTGGCAGCCAGGTACAAATCTTGGGAAACGGCGAAATAACAAGTTACACAGCTGCCTTGAATCGCGTTCATCAATATGGTGTGGACGGTGTAATGGTTGGAACCGGTGTGTTTAAAAACCCATGGATGTTCAATTCTAAACCATTGGAAATAAGTGTTTCCCACCGTATTGATCTGATGCGAAAACATATAACACTATATCAGAACACATGGGGCAATGGCAAAGACTATAATGTTCTGAAACGATTTTTTAAAATATACCTGAATGGATTCGCCAACGCCGCTCACTGGCGGGATGCCTTTATGCGGGCCGGCAATTTTGATGAAGCATTGAAGTTGCTTCACCAAATGGAGGAACAAAACCAGGCTTTAGCGGTTATATAACTATATTCCAAAATGAGTTAAATCGCCAACTATAAAATAACACTTACAAAAATGAAAACAGCTATACTGGCATTCTTCTTCACTGCTTTAATGGTTGCGAATGCCCAATCCGTTAAAAACACATCCTATACCACGCAAACCGGCGAAAAGGTTTTGAGGCTTGAAGTGGTTTTGCCTGTGGATTTAAATGAAGCCTGGCAGCTTTTTACAACGGATGCTCAATTAATTAAATGGATTGCGCCGGTGGCCCATATCGAATTAAAAACCGGTGGCTATATCCTGACTAATTACGATAAAACCAAACCGATCTCTGACAGCACTTCCATTCGATTAGGCATAATCAATTATCTGGAAAACGAATTGCTTACATTGAAAGTTAAACTGAACAGCAATTTTTCTCCCAAGGTAAAAACCGAAGACGGCAACCTCCAGGAAATTATACAGTTTGCATATATTTCGCCTAAAGAAACAAAAGTAATTTCCTCTATGGTCGGCTGGGGAAAAGGCGAGGATTGGGATAAGACTCTTGGCTTTTTTGAACGCGGGAATTTATGGACCTACGAAGAACTGCTTAAACTTTTCAATTGAAATCAAATTATCCGGGCACGTTTTTACTTTATGGTATTTATACCAAAATTAACCGGAAACGAATCATCTTTTTACTAATTTCGTTTAAAAAATCACTGCCAGAAATGTGAAAAATATTTTATCATGGGTTTAAGCTTTCATTATAGCGGTAGTTTCAATCCCCAAGCTTCATTATCCGAAATGATTGAAGAAGTAAAAGACATTGTAGATCTCTATAAATGGAAATACTTTGTTTTTGACGATACTTTTCCGCCTGACAGTTTAGGCTTGGCCGAATATTCAGAAAACATTTACGGAATATGCTTTACTCCTCCTGACTGTGAAACGGTTGATCTATGTTTTCTTTCGAACGGGAAAATGAGCAGCATTTCACATCTGAAATTTTTCGGAAACAGCCAAAATAAAGAATATCAGAAATACCTGAATTTGCTTTCAGTTAAAACACAATATGCAGGAGCTGAAACCCATAAGCTGATCATACACTTGTTGAAATATTTGGATGGTAAATATCTGCACAATTTTGTTGTTCATGATGAAGGCTATTATTGGGAAACAGGCGATGAGATACTGTTAACTGAAACCTTTAAAAAATATACCGACCTGATTGAAAATTTTGCAACTTCCATAGAGATATATCCGAAACTTAAAGGCGAAAGTTTTGAAGCCTATTTCGAAAGATTGATGAAAAAGATTTATCATACGAAAAAGAAATAGAGACACTATTAATGGCGTCTCTGCGGTAAAATAAAATAATATATCAATCAATTATAAATACATATATGGTTTGTAGCAGAGACGCGATTCATCGCGTCTCTGCGGCGGCCCACCCCCAAACGATAAATGCATGTGACCATGAAATAAAAATGCATATCAAAAATAATATTAACCCCCACAATGGAAAGGTTTAATAACAAATACCGAATACCATCGGCACGGTTGCAAAACTGGAATTATGGGTGGAATGCTTCTTATTTTATCACCATTTGCACAAAGAACAGGATTTGCTATTTCGGAAAAATTATTGATGGCGAAATGCTGTTGAATGATTTGGGATATAAAGCATCTGAATTCTGGAGTGAGATTTCGCAACATTTTCCAGATGCGGTATTGGACGAATTTGTGGTAATGCCAAACCATATACATGGAATAATAACAATTGATAAATCAGATGACGGACGGTATCCGGATGAGATGCACAATGACAGGAATATCGGGGGTTTTGTTGATTTTCGTAGAGACGCGATTAATCGTGTCTCTACAGAATTACAAATCAATATCGAAATCGGATCCGATAACCCCAAAGGTGGAATTACAGGCAAAAATAACCCTATGTTTTATAAAAATATTTCCCGGATAATCAGATGGTACAAAGGGCGTACGTCATTTGAAATACATAAAACCTTGGCTGCTTTCAATTGGCAACCCCGTTTTCATGATCATATTATCAGAGATGAAGTATCATATCAGAAAATCCGGGAATACATTCAAAATAATCCAATCAATTGGAAGGATAATGATTTTTATAACTCACTCTAAAATATTGATTTCCTTTTAGAGTCTGTTTAAAATTCAAGTTGAAATTCGATTAAGCATCAAACGGATCATGGACAGATGGATAAATGCGATGCCAGATTCGGGTAATCTTTCATAATCTTTGGACATTCTTCGATGAAAAGAAAGCCAGGCAAAAGTTCTCTCAACAATCCAGCGTTTCGGCAAGACTTTGAACGTATGCGTCTCATTTCTTTTGACTATTTCTAATGTCCAACCAAATTGAATCCTTACCCACTCAATCAATTCACCCATATACCCACCATCGGCAAAAATCTTCTGAATACCGTTAAGATACTTACTTTTCAAAGCACACATAACTTCCCTGGCACCAACGCTATCATGAATATTTGCAGCATGAATCACCGTAATCATAATCAAACCAAGGGTATCAACAACTATGTGGCGCTTTCTGCCTTTAATCTTTTTACCACCATCATAGCCGATGTCTCCTTCACAAAGATTACAAGCTTTGACGCTTTGACTGTCAACAATACCAACCGATGGCGTAGACTTTTTACCGACATTCATCCTGATTCGTTCTACAAGATTATCATGCGTTTCTTCAATCAGCCCATCTCTCTTCCACTTGCGGAAATAGTAATAAACCGATTCCCAGGGAGCATATTCTTTGGGAAGCATTCGCCATTGTATTCCACTTTTAGCAATGTAAAGCAATGCATTCATGATCTCGTGAAGAAGATATTTTCGCTTCCTCTGGTTGGGATCAACAATATTTTTTATAACTTGCCACTGGCTTTCGGTCAAATCACTTGGATAGTTTTTCATAATTGTTTGTTTTTTAGTTCATTACAAACAAAAGAAAATTATCCTATGGTTTACGAAGGCCTTTTCTTTTTTTATCCACATTCGATTGTTAATCAATTAAATATGGTTTCTATTACTAATTTTTAAACAGTCTCTTATTGTTTTGTTTTTTTAAATAAAATCCCGGCTCATTCGTCTTTAGTTTTAATCCCATATTAACCTAAGACCTAATGATCATGATAACAACATTTTGATTTTGCATGTTAACCTTTATGTGCATTGGCTGCATCAACGCACAAAACCGTACCTTTGATCGTTTCTTCAACTGATACACAGATACAGCTAAATCTAAATCCTCAAAATATGGAAATCCCAAAAAACTGGCATGCAAAACATCGTGCATCTTTAAGTCTGGGCGGCCGTTTAGCCGACTCGGTGGCAAAGGGCATGGGCTCGTGGAAATTTATAATTGCACAAACAGTCCTGGTCTTACTCTGGATGGGATTAAACGTGATAGGCTTCATGTTCCATTGGGATGTATATCCTTTCATATTGCTCAATCTCCTTTTCTCAACCCAGGCAGCTTATGCGGCACCCATAATCATGATGGCTCAGAACAGGCAAAACGACAGAGACAGGGCGCATGCAGAAGCCGATTACAAAACCAATAAGGATGCGAAACTCGAGATAGAAGCCTTATCGATGATGTTAAAATCAATAGAAGTGGAAAAATTGGATAAAATCATCGAAATGCTGAAGGAAAGCAAAAAGCATCCTGAGAAATAGAATATCGTCTGCTTGGTCCATCAGCTACTCAATCATTTACTATTACCTCAATTTTCTGCAACTTTAGTACCTTTGCGCCAGTTTTAAGCCAGTAGAAATAACGCATCTAAATTTATACCTTTATGTTCCCAACCGTAAATCCCACAACCACTGCAGCCTGGAAAGAGCTCGAATCATATTTCAAAACCTTTAAAGGCAAGCAGATGAAAGATCTGTTTGCGAATGATCCAAAGCGTTTCCAAAAATATTCCCTGAAATTTGAAGATATCCTGGTTGATTTTTCGAAAAACAATATCGATGACCATGTCTTTTCGCTGATGATGCAACTGGCGCGCGAATGTAGATTGAAAGATGCCATTGCAAGCCAGTTTAACGGTGAACACATCAACAAAACCGAAAACAGGCCGGTTCTTCATACAGCTTTACGCAACAGGAGCAATTCACCGGTAATTGTCGACGGTAAAGATGTAATGCCCGATGTAAACCGGGTGCTTCAGCAGATGAAAGCATTTTCGGAAAGCATTATTTCCGGATCATGGAAAGGCTATACCGCAAAACCGATTTCTGATATCGTTAACATTGGTATCGGTGGTTCTGACTTGGGTCCGCTTATGGTTACCGAAGCATTGAAACATTACCAGAAAGAGGCTGAAGCTGGTAAACCCCGAAACAACCCTTTTCATCGTTGCTTCCAAAACATTTACCACCCAGGAAACCATGACTAACGCCGGAACAGCCCGCGATTGGTTCCTTGCTGAAGCAAAAAATAATGCTTTCGTAAAAAATCATTTCGTTGCGCTTTCGACAAATGCAAAAGCGGTTGCCGCATTTGGAATCGACACTAAAAACATGTTTGAGTTCTGGGACTGGGTTGGTGGACGTTATTCACTCTGGTCAGCCATCGGACTTTCGATTGCCTGTGGAATCGGATTTGAGAATTTTGTTGAATTGCTCGAAGGCGCACATGCTATGGACAGGCATTTCGCGGAAACAGAATTTGAAAAAAATATTCCTGTAATCCTGGCATCAATCGGTATTTGGTATAATAATTTTTACGGCTCCGAAACAGAAGCTATTTTGCCTTACGACCAGTATATGCATCGCTTTGCCGCTTATTTCCAACAGGGAAATATGGAAAGCAACGGTAAATATGTAGACCGTACCGGTAAAAAAGTCACTTATCAAACTGGCCCGATCATTTGGGGCGAACCCGGAACAAACGGCCAGCATGCATTTTACCAACTGATTCACCAGGGTACAAAAATGATTCCCTGCGATTTTATGGCACCGGCTATCAGTCTTAATCCACTTGGCGACCATCACCCGAAACTGCTTGCTAATTTTTTTGCCCAAACAGGCGCTCTGATGTTGGGTAAAACCGCCGGACAAGTTGAAGCAGAATTAAAATCTGCCGGTAAAAGCCAGGAGGAAATTTATGAATTGCTTCCTTACATGGTTTTTGAAGGAAATATTCCAACCAATTCATTTCTTTTCAAAAAGCTTACACCACACGCATTAGGCTCATTGATAGCTATGTACGAGCAGAAAATATTTGTTCAGGGTGTTATCTGGAACGTTTTCAGCTTCGATCAGTGGGGAGTGCAGCTTGGCAAACAACTTGCTAATATTATTCTCCCTGAGTTGGAAGGAGATACCGAAGTTAAGAGCCTTGATTCCTCCACAAACGGACTGATCAATGAATACAAAAAAATGAGATAATAGTTTGCTGAAATTTTATTACAAATAAAATTGGTTTAAAAATCGAAATAAATTCGCCGCTAGGATGCAAAGTGTTTACGCTATGAACTTAAAGCGCTGATTCAAACAGTATAGTTTTTGCTTCTTTGCTCTTACTTTGCGAACTTTGCGGTTAAAAATAACTTTTATCCTGAATTTAATTACTTGTGCCCATGAAATACTTTCTCTCAATTCTTGCAATCATACTTTATACAATAAATATAATTTATGCACAGGAAGCTTCGCAATGGCGTGGCAAAAATCGTGATGGCAATTACGACGAAAAAGGTTTGCTCCGTTCGTGGCCTGATGCCGGGCCAACGCTCTTATGGCATTATGATAACCTTGGCGACGGGCATGCTTCGGCTTCTGTGGTTGCTCACGACCGCATTTTTACAGCAGGCGCCACCGAAGGAAAAGCCAGCATTTTTGCATTCACGCTCGACGGCAAACTCATCTGGAGCACTCCGTATGGGGATGAATGGACAGAAAGCTATCCCGGATCGCGCTCCACACCGTTGTTTAACAGTGGCAAGGTATACCTGATGAGTGCTTTCGGAAAAATTGTTTGCCTGTCGGCTGACAAGGGTAACCTTTTATGGTCGGTTGATATTATGAATGACTATGACGGTCGGAACATTACATGGGGTGTTACTGAAAACCTTCTGATTGACGGAGACAAACTGTTTTGTACTGCAGGTGGCACTATTAACAATGTAATCGCACTAAATAAAAATACTGGCAAACTTATATGGAGAAGCGCCGGAAACGGCGAAAAAAGCGCTTACGGTTCTCCATTGCTTATTACTATGCCGGCACGCAAAATATTAGTTACCATGACAGAGAAATCAATCCTTGGACTTGATTCCGAAACCGGTAAAAAACTGTGGAGTTACGAACAGGTAAACCAATACGCTGTACATGCCAATACTCCGCTTTATAGCAACGGTTACCTTTATTGCGTTTCAGGATATGGCTGCGGTGGAGTTATGCTTAAACTTTCAGATGATGGAACGTCAGTTGAAAAAGTATGGAAAAATACAACACTCGATAGCCGAATGGGAGGAATGGTATTGATTAATGGTAAAATTTATGGCTTTGGTGATAAAATAAAAGGACTCCATTGCCTCGATTTTAAAACCGGCGAAGAAATAGCTTTTGATAAGATGAACAACCGGTTTGGAAGCATTATTTCAGCCGATGGTTTACTCTATACCTATGATGAAAGCGGTGAAGTTTCCCTGGTTGACAACACTGGGCGCATCCGGTGATTGAAAACGGCAGGCTGTATATCCGTCATGGCAATTCGCTGATGGTTTATGATATAAGGAAATAGTTTTATTTCAAAAAGGCTTTCAAAACCAGGCAGAATCTCCGCCTGGTTTTTCGTTGTGTTGCAGATAGATTCCTATATTACACAGATTAATTTTTGATATTTGTCAAATTTTAATTTGTCATATTGACCTTTAGTATATTTTTACTCTGTCAATCCTGATTTCCCCGGCTTATTCTCTAGAAACCAAATTCTCTGCAATATACCTAAATACATATGCCATGATCCGAAAAGTAGTCTTCCTCGCCTTCATTACGATTTTGATTTCAGCAAACATACAGGCCCAGGTTCTTGCACAATTCCGCGGGCTTAGCCGTAATGGAGTTTATACTGAAAAGAGTTTAATGACTTCGTGGCCTGAAGCAGGTCCGGCACAGCTTTGGATCAATAATGAAATCGGTAACGGGTACGGACCACCGGCAGTAACTTCCGACCGCATTTACGTAACCGGCGAAATTGACACTGTTGGTTATCTTTTTGCTTTTGACAAGCAAGGAAAACTCCAGTGGAAATCGAATTATGGTAATGAATGGGTGAAGACTTTTCAGGGATCTCGCTCCACTCCTACCGTAATAGGAAACTTGATTTATGTCTGTTCAGGATTGGGAAATCTTGCTTGCTTCGATGCTGCAAATGGTTCCCCCAAATGGTCTGTTGATATGCTTAAAGACCTTAACGGACGGTTCACAATGCATGGCCATGCCGAATCGCCTTTGGTAGTTGGTGACCAGGTTTTCCTAACCCCCGGCGGGATCGATACTAATGTGGTTGCGTTTAACCGGTTTACAGGAAAAATTAACTGGGTATGTAAGGGGTTTGGTGAAATACCGGGCTATAATTCTCCTATTCTTATTTCACTGCCGGCAGAAAATATCCTGGTAACTTTTAGTGCCTATCACTTGATGGGAATTGATATTCAAACTGGTAGATTGTTGTGGTCGCACGAACAGGTTAATGTACCTGTTGCCGATCGTAAACCGGGTATGGGCGATACACACAGCAATTCTGCTTATTACGAAAACGGTTTTATCTATTATGTTGCAGGTGATAACAATTGTGGCACAAAACTAAAACTTGCAGCTGATGGGAAACAGATTCTTCAGGTATGGAATAACAAAG